>Ga0224527_1000252_pt1 | contig 41262 bp, 36 predicted proteins | sample CBST0metaG_FD_179882 | JGI IMG/M metagenome (GOLD analysis project Ga0224527, IMG submission 179882) | Peat soil microbial communities from Stordalen Mire, Sweden - C.B.S.T0 | ecosystem: Environmental > Terrestrial > Soil > Wetlands > Peat | place: Sweden: Norrbotten County, Stordalen Mire... | reverse complement strand
CTGTTTTGCAGGTTGCCTTTGCAGGTTGCTGATAGGTACCGGCGCATAAAGACAGGAACATGGAAAACGCTACAAGGATAAAGAGATATCTTTTCCCCATACCCGCATTTTTTTTCAGGTCATTCATGTCAATAGTTCGTTAATCTTTATGTTAATTCTTTGTATATCAATAGAATAGTCAATAAACAGTTTTCTTAATCCCCTGAAATTCAGTACATTTAAGAATTTGCACCACCAAAACTTAAAGGCATGATATTTCAGGTTCATAAGCAAATTTCTTTCAGTAAATTCAAATGCATTAAGCAAGTGTTCTAAGCTCAATAAATGAAGAAGTGGTTTTATGATAGAAGTTCCATGTTTTATTGATTATACAGACTTGGATAATATTGCTTTATCATCAATTTTGTTTTTTTCGAAAGGTCGGTTATGTGAATTGGCTTATCTTGTGAACGGGTTTGTTTTTGGTTAATGTATCCCATAAAGCTCCAGTTTCTTGTATTATTGCCGGATTCAGGCTCTTTTGACTTTAATCCATAATATGTAAAGTCGATTATCATTTTCGGACTATTTTTTTTCAAATCAGACAATATAGCAAGTCTAAATTTTTTATTCATATACCAATGTATTTCCTTATCTAAATCGGAACCTCCTATTCCTGACCCTTTTTCTTCAAAACGATAATTAAAATCATTGTTTTTATAATGTTTTCGCCAAATCAAACCAAATTCACCCTGTGTTATGAACTTCACATTGGGCCAACGTTTTTTTATTTCGCTCAACCACTGGGTTAATCCTGAAAGAGGTAATGATAATTCCCAGCAATTAGTTACCCATGCGAACCCATTTAATTTAAACCCTCGGTCAAAATGGATGGAGGTAGCGTGAAGTATCTCTTCTAATCCTATTTTCATTCCATATTTGCCTATTGTTTCGATTGGTCCCACTCCCATTCTGCTGTTAAAACCATCTGCAAACCCCGCCCTCCGAGCTGCTAAAAAATCTACTGTCCAACCATCAAGATTTACACAATCAATAAAATCATCAGTACCTTGTGCTGGCTTACAAAAGTGTTCTTTTGATGGATAATATGGATAGCAAACTGATCCATCTCCATCTTGATTATCAATATCATATTGGCTCCAGATATTTCCCTGACATACATGAATACCTTCCTTTTCTGCTAGATACTCCTGATTTTTTGCAGACAAAAAACCGGCAACTACACTTAGCGGTCGATAGCCATTGCCTACGATTTCCGAGACTTTTGCTAATCCGTCATGTAAATCTTGATTTACTTGTTCCGTTGTATTGTAGACATTTGCAAAATAACCTCCCGGGATGAAGGTAATCTCATCCCCGTATTTGTAATGATAGCGAACAATTAGTTTTCGTATTTTTAAATATTGTGGTGTAGTGTCATGCAACGCTAGCCAGCTTAGTGCCCATGTTATTTTTGCTCCGGGAAATCCTGCTTCAACAGCATTTCTGAATTTTATCACTTTGTTTGGTGTATTCATATCTCGCTCGTCAGCCCCAAGATTTTTATTTCTTGAAACCTCAATCTGATTCACCCGAATTACTGTATTTAATGTTAGAAAACGATTCCCTATTAAATTATTATTTGTATCACCATATAATTGAGGCTTACAAAAAACAAACAAAGCACCTATAAGAATTATATTTTTTAGTTTCATATTAAACAATATAGATAAAATATATTTGTGAAATACAGATTGATTCAAAAAATCTACTCAAAAATATGATAATATTTTTGAGTAGATTTATCTGCTGTATGAATGTGTTATTTTATCACAATTTACCAACCGGGATTTTGCACCAATTTAGGATTAAGATTAATTTGCTGTGTAGCTATTGGCAATAGGTAATCTTTGCTTGGATCAAAACTACGTTGACTACTAGGTTGTAATACTAGAAATCCATTTTCTAACTTACTTGCCGGTAGGTTGTAGAATAGACTAGAAGTGGAATTAACCCCAATTGTTATTTCTGGTGAATTCCATTGTGTTCCTGTAATTTTTATACTCAATAAAGATTTGGGGAGTTCTGTCTCAGCCGTTTTCCATCTACGCAAGTCATCCCATCGATATCCTTCAAATGCTAATTCAACAGTTCTTTCCCTTCTAATTTCAGTTCTCATATCTAACCCATTAGCTGTTACAAATTCATTTGTCAAATGAGGCATGTGAACTCTGTCTCTTAGAAGATTAATCGATATGTTCAAATCGGCATCTGAGATTGAACCATTTAGCTCAAATGTAGCTTCTGCATAAATTAACAATACTTCTGCATACCTCATGTCATTCCAGTCAAAATCACCAGCCGAAGTGGTATATGGGGCAGCAACCTCTGAAATGAATTTATAAAGCATATATCCGGAGTTAACATTTCTATTATTGCCTACTCCAGGCCATTGTGGTTCAGCTTCTGTATACTGAGGCCGAATTATGCTATCAGCAGGCACAATAATCGATTCGGTCATTCGTGGATCCCTGTTATAAAATTCCGATCTACAAGAGTCATATCCTTTAAATAATGCAGATTTATCAATTGGCAACCCATCCGAACATAGATACATATCTGCAATTTTCTTAGTCGGACTCATATATCCCCATGAAATTCCATATGGCCAGCCAGAGGGATTAATACTCATTACATAATGCTTAACCAGAATTGACTCTGGATCGTTTTTGCTAGAATTGTCAATAAATAAATATCGGTAACTTTCTGTCCCTTTCTCATTGTAAAGGCTATAAGCTTTACTATCAATAACAGCTTTGGACTCTGTAATTGCTATATTCAACAATGAATCTGCATTTCCTGATCCATGAAATTCTCTCCAAGAGCCTTCAAATAAAGCTACACGTGCTTCAAAAGCTTCCGCAGCTTCTTTACTTATCCTTCCGGTTTCCGCAGCGCTTTTTACGGGTAAATCAGAAATAGCTGTATTCAGATCACTTAGTATAAAATTGAGTGTTTCATTACGTGAAGCGCGTGCATTATATATTTCTGAGTCCGTAGTCGTTAAAACTTTGTCAATAAGCGGCACACCACCATATTCTTTGAAAAGTGTAAAATAATTAAACGCCCTAAAGAAATAACCTTCTCCAATATAAGCCAATATATTATTTTTAAATGAAGCATTTTCTCCCTCAGTAATAAGTTTATTAGCATTTCTTATGCCGGTATATGCTCCATCCCATACGCCATCATCTGATGGGGCAACATAAGTTCCGGAACTAACCGCATCAGATTGAGTGTTCTCTGCAATATCGGACATGTTATCACTATTAAGAATCCCGCCAGACTGAGGATCGCATAGCGAGTTTTGGTAGAACCAATTCGCAGCAAGTGCATAATTGGTTGAATCATTCCAAAATGTAACATCTGTAATTTCAGATTGAGGCTGTAAGTTCAGATAATTACTACAACTTGTAATCAAAACAAGTAGTAGCCCAAGACTAAAATAAATTATTGTTTTCATAATTTTTCGATATTAAAGATTGACGTTTAATCCCAAAGAAAATGTTTTGTAGAAGGGATAATTATAATCGGTATTACTTTCTTCAGGATCGTAATCATGACCCCATGTCCCCGGTGAAATTGTAAATAGATCCTCTCCACTAAAATAAATTCTTGCACTATTAATCTTCAATGTGTTTAAAAATTTTCTTGGAATGTTATACCCGATTGTTATATTTTTAAACCTTAAATATTTGGTATTTACCATGTAAATGCTTGAACATTGATAATTATTGTCTTTTACTGTTCCACTGTTTGACAATCTTGGATATTGAGCGTTCAAATTATCTTGTGAGAAAGTCTTTCCATAAAAATAATCAAGGGGCTGGAACCAACTATATGCTAAAGGTACACCAAAGTTTCCATTTCCATGCCAAGCATACTTATCACCGGTGCCCTGTATAATTATACCCAAGTCAAAATTTTTATATTCGAGCCCGGCATTAACACTATACGTATATTTAGGATCTGCTGATCCCAAATATACGGCATCACCAGTGGAACCTTTTGCCCCATTACCATAAGTTGTAATTGTACCATCACCATCAATATCCTGATACATGACATCACCAACGCCTAATCCTTTATATCCATTAGATTGAGTGGCTGGAACAATTCCTTTCCCGGCAAATTTAGCGGCATATGTATCCAACTCTGCTTGTGACCTTATAATTGAACCCTTATACCCGAAAAAGGAGTTCATAGGATAACCTTGAACTGCGGTATTTTCTCCAAGGCTAAAAGTACTACTGCCTTGAAGGTTTGTCAATATGTCTTTATTATAATCTAATATAAGACCTACATTGAATTGAACATCTCCGATCTTACTCTTCCAATTTCCTTGTAATTCCCATCCATTGATTAAAAGATTCCCCGCATTTGTTGTTGGTGCCGTCGCTCCAAGAGTTGTAGGATAAGTAACACTGACCAACATATTCATATTATTTTTCCGGTAAATATCAAAAGAAGCTGTCAGTTTTGAATGAAAGAAGCCCAAATCAAATCCTAAGTTTTTTGTTTGAATTGTTTCCCACGTACGTGTAGGCGATGATATTCCATTCATCGAAGCTACTAACGATGATGTTGATCCATTCATAGGATAATTTCCCCCAACAGTTATTAATTGATCGTAATCAAATAAACCTAAGGCTGAAATATCCTGGTTACCTGTTTTGCCCCAAGAAGCTCTTACTTTTAGTAGATCCATTACATTTTCAGGAACATTTGATTTGAAGAATGGTTCTTCAGAGAGCTTCCATGCAACTGCAACACTTGGATAGGTTCCACTCCAACGTTTTTCAGAAGAAAATTTTGAACTTCCATCTTTTCGGATAGTTGCATCAAGATAATATTTTCCATTATAAGAATAACTAAGGCGTCCGAAATAAGAAAGCAAAGCCCACGAGTCATCATTCCAAGAACTGCCAGCGCTTAAATCCAATGGATTTGAAAGTGGCAAAACAAAAATTTGATTACTTAAAAAATCTGATCCTGACATATATGTTTGATTTTCTTCCTGTTTTTCTTGTGAAGCACCTGCCATTAAACCAATAGAATGTTTGTTTGCTATAATTGTATTATAATTTATATATGTACTAAAGTTTTTATACATAGTACTCCAGTTATTAAAATAGGCAGAGTTTGGATCATTACGAGGAAGTCCATTTATGGAATTATCCCAATTATACCCATAAAAAGTTTGGTTAATATCCTTATCTCCATAATTCTCAATATTTACGGCTGCTTGTCCGGTCCAGACCAACCCTTTTATTGGCGTCCAATCAATTTTAAAATTATTGTTTAATCTTGAATCATTCGTGCTTTCATATCCCCCTTCTAATATATCTTGAAATGGATTTCCATAACCTTGGTAAGAATAATAATTACCAGTTGGGTTGAATTCAGGAACATAAGAAAATACTTTTAGTGCATTATCAATTGCATCATCATTATAATCACCTCCATTTAGTAATGCAGAAGGAGCTAAAGTATTCTGATAATCGTATGAAACAATGGCACTCAATTTAATGGTTTTCCATAATTTAGTTTGCACATTTACTCTATAATTGTACTTATTTGAATAGTTACTGCCCACAGAAATGTTTCCTTGGTTATTTACGAAACTTCCAGAAAGGAAATAAGTTGTTTTGTCATTACCGCCTGAAATGCTTAAATTGTGAGATTGAATCATTGCTTCTCTAAATAAATCTCTATACCAATTTTTTGATTGATAAAACATTGGATATGATTCAACCCCCCAGTTTTCACCTGAACCAACATCCGTACTATTGGCCTTAATCTTGGCAATAGTTGCATCAGAAAAGGTTTGTGTATCACCATCGTTAGCATTTGCCTCATTGAACATTTCTACAAAATGAAGTGTTGGCGTGGTCTTTTTCAAAAAACTGGGACTTTTCATCCCAAAATTAGTAGAATAGGAAACTACCGGTTTCCCTGATTCATTACCTCCTTTTGTGGTAATCAGAATCACGCCATCAGCAGCTCGTGCCCCATAAATTGCTGCTGAAGCATCTTTTAAAACTGTGACATCTTGAATATCATTGGGATTTATTAAATTAATATCCCCAGGCACACCATCAACCAAAATCAAAGGAGTATTTCCGTTGATGGAAGATATTCCTCTAATTGAAAGAGCATAATTTTCTTGACCTGGTTGTCCACTTGTATGGCTAATATCTACACCAGAAATTAAACCTTCTAATGCGTCCATTGTCCCTGTTACTGGCCGTGATTCAATTTTTTCTGATCCTAAAGTTGAAATTGACCCAGTTAATGCGCTTTTAAGTTTTGTTCCATATCCTACAACTACCACTTCATTCAAACTGGTAGTTGATTCGCTTAGCGCTACATTGATAACATTTTTATTTCCAACACTTACTTCTTGGCTTTGCATCCCCACAAACGAGAAAACCAAGATATCATTGGGTGATGTTTTTGGAAAAGAATAGTTTCCATTTGTATCCGTTATAGTTCCGGTGGTTGTGCCTTTCTCAACAATAGTTACTCCAGGCATTGCTTCCCCTTTTTCGTCGGTTACTTTACCGGTCAGTTTTCGCATTTCTCCTTTACATTGTCACTGTAAAAAAACTTGTAATGTGTTTGTTTGCTTAGATCATTCAGTACAGTTGCTAAAGGCGCATTCACCTCATGCAACGTGACTTTTTTGGATTGTGCTGCAAGTGTTTGTGCACCGAAAAATTGTACAACAAACAAAAGCATCAGCACACTCAACAATCGTCCAAAGACACTATGTGTAAATTCTTGAACGAATTCTGTTCTTTTTACGAGTCGATTAATGTTCATAATTGTTTTGTAAATTAAGATTAATATTAAAGCTCAACATAGTTATTAAAGACAAATACTCTTTCTTTTCTTTTTTCATAATTCATGCATTTTAATGATTAATAATAAAAGTCAACATAATACCTATTAACAAGATTGCTCTACACTACACTATATATTTGGACATACTTTTGGCTAACAACGGATTTTTCCCGAAGTCAATTGTCATATTTTCTACTTAAAAATCACGGATTTAATTTCTTTATTAAGGGAATATTGAACTTGTGGGGTAATAAAATGAATGTCGCTTAGAATTTCCTGCAGCGATTCGTCTTCAATGGTTATATTATAGGTTAAGTCTTCAATTTTACTATTCTTGATTTTAATGGAATATCCATATTTACTCGATAACATATCAGCAACATCTTTCAATGTTTTATGCCTGATGACAACTTGACTTAGGATCCAGTCACCAATAGCATTCTTATCGATTGTCTTTACAGAATAGGCTCTTGTTTTTCTATTATACTCTAATTGAGTTCCGGGTTTAAGCTCAGACATTACCTTGCCGCCATCCCCGTTCTCTACAATCTGTACTTTCCCTTCTTTGAGACTGGTATACGTATTAATATCATCTGTATATGCATCTACATCGAATTTAGTGCCTAAATCCTTTACAGTATAGCTCCTTACATTCACCAGAAATGGTCTTTTTGCATCGTGTATTACTTCAAAATAGGCTTCTCCCTGCAAAGTAACATTGCGGGCTCCTTGATTAAAATTTGTCGGATAGATTAGTTTTGAATTCTCATTCAATATGACTTTTGTTCCATCATTCAAAACTAAAGTCGATTGTTGACCTGAAGCTGTTTCTATCATATTAAATTGTGGTTGTTGTTTTTGCACCAAATCGTGCAATAAGAAACCAGATGCCAAAAAAAGTATGGCAGCAGCAGCGTATTGGAGTCCTAAACGTACCCATTTTCTATAAAAAGATGGTTGGTTTTCATCAAGAGATTTATTCAACTCACTCCAACCTTCTGCTGTTTTCGCCTTTACTCGCAAATCTTCCCAGCGACTAAGCATATATGCCTCTTTCAAGCCGAAAAGGAATTGCTCATTTTCCTTTTTTTCTTGCAGCCAATCTACTACTTTCTGGCTTTCGGTATCATTCAGTTCATTGCGTAGATACTTTATGAGTCGTATATTATCGATATCCGTGATCATCATTCTTTTTTGTTAAAACAATTCTTTCACCATCATTAGCAACATCACTATGGGCAGTGCATATTCTTTCATCTCTTCCCGCATAATTCGCATAGCCTTATATATCTGATTCTCTACCGTTCGAACTGAAAGACCCAATTTAAAGGCTATCTCAGCACTTTTCATCTCTTCCTGTCTACTCAATACAAAAATTTCCCTGCATTGTTCGGGTAATTGATCGAGAGCTTTTTTATAGAGCTTTTCCACATCATGCATGAAAATGGAACCGAGGATATTTTCATCCGGATTATAAAACGAAATCTCCATTTCTTGCAGCTTAAGTTCGGATAAATGAGAGAAATTAGTTACAATCGATTTCATTCTCAAGTATTTGCTGCATTTAACATGGAAAATCTTGAAAAGGTAGGCTGTCACTGAATAGTCTGTTAAGATGTGTTCCTTGTTTTCCCAGAACGAGATAAAAGCCTCTTGTACTAAATCCTTTGTTACATCTTCATCATTGAGAATACCAATACCATAAGCAAACAACCTAGGTTGATATTTTTTATAAAAGCTTTCAAAAGCTTTTATATTTCCTTTGCGGATGGCTTTATACATGGATTCTTCCTCTTTCTTCATCAGTATCTCTTTTGCAATTTCAAGGTTATTATAAAAGAGTCATTCTAAATCTAAATTACTCATGTAAAAATTATGTTTTATAACATACAATCTTCCATCTCTTAGATAAATGTAAAACAAAAAAACAAGTCATTCTGTTGATTTACAACAATAAATCCATTTGTTTACTTTGATTAGAAACCACCGACAATGCTAAAAAAAATAATCTTGTGAGGTAAAGGTACTGCTTATTGATAACTTCTGGAATGTCCTTTTATTGAAATAACGAAACATTTGATCACTCATATTTGTATCTTATGCAATTCTATAATCTTTTATGGGGTATTTTGTGCGGTAATATATAACATAGAATAACTCCAACGATTTCATGAAAATAATGCTTGCAACCATTTTTCTGATTACGAACTATTGATTCATAAACATGATGTTTATTTCCCGATAATCCTCCAATGTTTGTTCTATATTGGGTCTATTCCCATTCAGAGATAAAACGTATATAATACGTATTATATAGGTATTATCTACGTGTCATATCGTAGTATCTACGAACTGGTTACGAAGGAACATCGAAGGAAAAACAATGTTCCTATTGAGTTTGGTACACTGGATGCGTTAGAAATTTTTACATCACTGAAACATGCAGTGCAGAAAAGTACTTGACGTGAAATAAAGATGAAGTAGAATATTTAAAGCGACAAGATTACAAACCTTCATCCGTGTTACTACATTTGACTATCTATTTTTAAAATAATCTATATTTTCATTCGTCTTCCTAGTATGAAAAGGTTGTTTGGTATAAACTATCATATTGGAAATAGAACTAAAAATTTCAACTCTATTCAACCGGGTATCAATTTTCAGTATTCGTGAAATGTTGCAATTAATATGTTGTTCAACATAAAAATATGACTTTATTTTTTCTCTCTGATGAGTAAGAATTTTACTCAAATAATTCTTTATAGGTGTCATTTGCTTTATATTCATAGTTATAGATGCAATAAAACATCAGATATAATTTTTCATAAAGCTATTGATTCCATATATGTAATAGTTGTATATTTGTAACCATTTCAATATGTAACAATAATTACTAACAGCATGCCTGAAATCAATCAAACAACTATTGAAAAAGTCGTGGATAACTTAATGCATCTTCACCCTTTGCTTTCCAAAAGTTTTTCAAAACAAATGCGAGCGAAGACGAATCTCAATCCGGGCTCTCTTTTTATAATGGGCATTTTGAGTGTACATAAAACATTATCCATGTCTGAAATCGGACGCAAACTTACGATGCCAAAACCTCATGTGACAGTTTTAATCGACAAATTAATTGAAGAAGAAATGGTTGAGCGCGTTGCCGATCCAACTGATCGACGCATTATCAATATTCACATCACGGAAAAGGGCTTTACTCAATTTCAAAATATCAAACAAGAGATAAGTGAAGAGATGAGGAACCAATTGAATCAACTCACTTCAGAACAAATTACTACATTGGCAACTGCTACGCAACAAGTGAGAGACCTGTTAGTAATAAGTTTTGGAAAACCGTCCGGATGTCCGGATAGCAAAGATCAGGCATCGTAGAGGCATGCTCCATTATGGAGCTATTAATTACTAAATATTGAGACAAATATAAGATTCATAAGCCATCAGAGTAAAAAGTAATTACTGTATGAAAATCAAGAAAATTAAAAAACAAGATCTGAAGATTTATCTTCCCGTTTCCATCATTATCCTATTAGTATTGGTAGCAGGCATTTATTGGTATGAAGATTATGCCCGCTATTTACAAACCGATGATGCATATGTTGACTCCTACAATGTGTCGATCACACCGAAAATAACAGAGCGAATTGATCAGCTCTACGTACAAGAAGGAGATTCCGTAAAACAGGGTGAGTTGATGGTTGCTTTGGACAGTATTGATTTGATTGCTCAGCGACAACAGGTAATATCCACGATTGCTCAAACCAATGCTGCAAAAACGCAAGCTGAAGCCAACTATCACTTGAACACGGAAACCAGTAAGGTAACTTACATCACCTGGGAAAGAGCATTGGAGGATTACAACCGGGCTCAAACGCAATATGCTGGAGGTGTGATTCCAAAAGAACAATATGATCATTTCAAAAAAGCTGAAGAAGCTGCTAAAGCGCAAGTAGGAGCATCCAAAGCTTCAATAGAAGTTTCAAAAACTCAAATTGGCAGTGCAGCTACTGCTATTACTACTGCTAAAGCTCAATTGGAAGTCATCAATACTCAGCTCGCCAATACTCAGCTTTATGCCCCTTGTGACGGAATAGTAGCGAAACGTTGGCAACTCCCGGGTGATCTTGGTCAAATAGGACAAGCTGTTTTCACTGTTAATAACACAAAGCAATTCTGGGTTTTAGTAAATCTGGAAGAGAATAAAATGGATGATTTATCACTCGGTCAAAAAGCAATTTTCACGTTAGATACTTATCCGGGAGTGACGTTTACCGGAAAGATTTTTTACATTGGAGCCAGTACTTCGTCTCAGTTTTCGCTTATTCCTCCCAACAATGCCTCAGGTAACTTTACGAAAGTAACGCAACGTGTTCCGGTTAAAATATCCATTGACGGCACTGAAAAAGGCAATAAAAGCCTTGACCATTTTGTGTTACGTACTGGAATGTCAGCAGTCGTTAAAATTGTAAGGAAATAATGCGAAAGCTATCGACTACACATAAAATACGACACACACTACGGCCAAGGAGTGCGGTTTATCATCCTAAAAACCCGCATTACAAATGGTTTGTGCTTGGCAATGTCATGTTGGGTACATTTATGGCTGTACTTGATGCAACTATTGTCAACGTGGGACTACCGAAGATTATGTCTTCGTTTGGGGTGGGGCTTTCCACCATTGAATGGGTTATCACGGGATATATGCTGGCTATGGCTGCAATGCTGCCTACTTCTGGATGGTTAGCCGATCGGTTTGGTTATAAGCGAGTATATTTTTGGGGATTGTTTCTCTTTACGTTTGGGTCCATGCTTTGTGGTATCTCAAGCAACGAAACCATGCTAATCTCTTCACGAGTTATTCAGGGTTTAGGCGGAGGTATGGTACAACCATTAGGCATGGCCATCATTATGCGTGAATTTCCCGTCAAACAACGAGGTATTGCTCTTGGGTTTTGGTCAATAGCTGCAGCTGCATCCGTTTCATTCGGTCCTCTAATTGGTGGCTACTTGGTGGATAATTTCAGCTGGCAATTGATTTTCGATGTCAATATTCCAATTGGAATTATTGCTTTAGCATTGACCATTATTATTCAACGCGAATTTATCAACAAAGCGGTACGAAAGTTTGATCTTGTAGGCTTTGTATCAGTTGTTATCTTTCTCCCTGTTTTGCTCTATGCTCTTTCAGAGGGGAATGCCAGTACCAATGCTGAAGGCTGGTCTGCACCTTACATTCTAGCTTGTTTTGCCATTTCTGCCATTGCTTTTGTAGTGTTTATTACACGAGAATTAACGGCAACTAACCCTTTAATTGATCTAAAGCTTTTAGTAGATCGCAATTTCGGGTTAAGCAATCTCGTCATCTTTGTTTTTAGTATGGGTATGTTCGGGAGCACTTTTCTGCTGCCGCTATATTTGCAGAATTCTTTGGATTATACGGCATTACAATCTGGAGCAGTATTTTTACCTGTGGGCATTATTCAAGGAATAATGTCGCCTATTTCCGGTATGATAGCAGACAAATCAAACCCCAAGGTTCCTATCATATTAGGAATTCTGCTTTTGACATTAAGTCTTTATATTAACTCAGACCTTTCATTTTTGACAGAACATTCGTTTATAATGTCCTCGCTTTATATTAGAGGATTTGCCATGGGTATTATGTTTACGCCATTAAATCAAATTTCGTTCCTGACGATTCCACATGATAAAATGGCACAAGCTTCAAGCATTACCAATACCATTCGTCAAATTGGAGGGAGCGTAGGTGTTGCCTTCTTGACAACTGTATTAACAGCTCGAATCAGTTTTCATTCACAAGTTTATGGAGAGGCCATTCAGGCCAGATCACAAGAATTCAGCAACGTTATTCATCACTTGTCTTTTTTTGTGCAACAACATCTTGGAAGTTCAATGCCAACAGCACTTCAACAAGGAAAATATTTGTTACTGTCAAACGTCAACAATCAGGCATTCATAGAGGGCGTTAATGACGATTTTTTACTTGCCGCACTCATCACGTTGTTGGGCGTTATACCCGTAATCATTTTGAAGACAAAGAAAAAGAGCGTAACAAGTCAACTTAAAACTCAAAAACAATGAAACGAATATATTTTACGAATACACTTGCTAATGGAGAGATGGATAGGCAAGTTGAAACCAATCTTGATCAAAAAAATAAATTCCGGATGAGACTAACTCAGTTAGTTACTTTAATGGGGCTATTGGTAACGTCAACCATTGTAGCACAACCGTCTGCCAATGTTACTCCATCAGATTCATTAACGCTTTCGGCTGTGATGAAACAAGTCATGGCAAGCTATCCAACTCTACAAGAAGCTCAACAAGCCATTGTCGCAGCGAATGCGAAAGTCGGATTATCAAAATCGGCCTATTATCCTGACATTTCACTGTCTTCTTCTTACTCGCATCTTGGCCCTGTTTCGTCCATTTCTTTTCCTGAGTTGGGAACTTTTAATATGTATGCCGCTGACAACTATTCCGCTACTGTCAATTATAATCAGACAATTTATGATTTTGGCAAGACTGCTAAAAATGTATCATATGCAAATCAAAACAGCGAGTTAGCGAAGCTTACAGAGAGTCAAATAAAACAACAGTTATCGTTAATGGTTGTCGGTAATTTTTTTACGTTAGATTATCTACAACAAGCTATTCGTATTAAAGATGATGAATTAAAAAATTTGTATGATCACCTTCATTTTGTGGAAAAGAAAGCTGCTACGGGATCTGCTACTGATTATGAAATACTGACAACGAAAGTACGTATCTCATCTATCGAGAATCAAAAAACCGATTTGGAGACTTCTCTTAAGATTTCGGAAAGCCAACTTAATGCATTGCTTGGCAGACCGCAAACAGCTATGGTGGCTGTTCGGAATGATCTCAAAGCTCCCTATTTATTTGTTCCAAACGATTCTCTGATTTCTGAAGCGCTGAAACAACGTGAAGAGGTGAAAATTGCCAACCAAAAAGGTTTGTTAGCTCAGATGCGTTTGAACAATGTGAATGCAGCAAACAATCCATCGTTTGATTTCTTTGCTAACGGAGGATACAAAAACGGATATTTTCCTGTACTAAGCACCGCAAAAGCAAACTATGTGGTTGGGGTAAGCTTAACGATACCCTTGTATGATGCAACACGTACAAAATACAATCGCATTGCTGCGAAATCGGATATTCAAAGCGCTGAGCAAGACAAAGATTTAACGCAACGTAATGTGATGAATGATGTGATTCAAAGTTATGAGAACGTTGATGCTGCACAACAAAAGGTTAAACAAGCGAATTTGCAAGTGACGCAAGCTGAAAGGGCTTATCAATTGGCTGAAACAAGTTTTGAAAGTGGAAGCATTACTAACCTTGATTTGTTAGACAGCGCAGTTTCATTAGCGGAAAGTCGTTTGTCGCTTTTGAAAATGCAAATTGATTATACAGTCAACCTGTATAAATTGAAAACTGCACTCGGAGAAATTATATATTGATGAAAAAATGTGGAAGTTATGTGAATTTGGTGAGAATTTATAATTATCTGAACATACCTTCTTCTTGATTTTCGCTTAAAGAGGATTTTCAGTGAAAGTTTATCAGAAAAGGTTATCTTGTGTAGGTGGATTTATTCCACCTATTTTTTTGTTTCTTACGCATGCGGATATAGAAATTTTGGTGTTACGTTTTTCAACACTTCGTCATTGCAAATTCAGTTATAAGGAGTCTCACATGTTTTAGTTGACATATTTGGAGTTCGAAAATCATTCTGTTGTATAAATATGTACCATTTAGCCAAGTAATTTTCAGCCATGAAAGTTTTTAAGCAAAAGAATAATAGCAGATTAAATAAGTTACAACAATGCTTTTTGATCTTTTTAACTTGTAAAAATAAGCATCGCTTCAAAACAATTGGTACATTTGTCCACTCATATTGAATTTGAGAATACTGAAAAGAAATAAGTCATTGCGGTTGGAATTTTCACTATTTGATGAAATAATCAAGTAAGACGACAATAGTCCAGTCAAAAATAAGTGCTTTAAATAATTGCTATCTCAGTTTTTACCATACTTATTTTGAAATGGTATGGAATCTTATGTGCCATCTTGAGTGGTGATTATTTTGAGATATTGCATTTATTTGATATGACTTATTTTGAGATAAATTAATATATTGATTATCAATATATTTTCATAAAATCAATCTTTGAAAAATAGTTCACAATGGCAAAGAATAAAGGAGCTGTGGTTGTTAACATTGAACGATGCAAAGGCTGTCACTTATGTGAAGAAGCATGTCCATCAGATGTTTTAGAAATGAATCAACAAACAAATGCAATGGGCTACCATTATTCATACATGGCTAATGCCGACTCATGTACCGGATGCGCATCATGTGCTTATGTGTGCCCTGACGCATGTATTACTGTTTATCGAGTAAAAAGTTAAGATCAACATGGAAGAAGTAAAATTGATGAAAGGGAACGAAGCCATTGCAGAAGCAGCCATTCGCTGTGGGTGCGATGGCTATTTCGGATATCCCATTACGCCCCAATCGGAAATCTTAGAAACCTTAATGGCTCTTGAACCTTGGAAGACAACTGGAATGGTGGTATTGCAAGCTGAGAGCGAGACAGCCTCCATTAATATGGTATATGGTGGAGCAGGGTGTGGAAAACATGTTATGACCTCCTCGTCAAGCCCCGGAATTAGCTTAATGCAGGAAGGACTTTCCTATATAGCAGGTGCTGAATTACCATGTGTTGTTGTCAACGTCACTCGTGGAGGCCCCGGTTTAGGCACTATTCAACCCAGTCAATCAGACTATTTTCAAACTGTAAAAGGAGGAGGCCATGGTGATTACAAACTAATTACATTAGCTCCTTCGTCAGTTCAGGAAATGGCAGACTATACCTGTTTAGCTTTTGAATTAGCCTTTAAATACCGCAATCCGGTAATGGTATTATCAGATGGATTAATCGGGCAAATGATGGAGAAAGTACAACTGCCTGATTACCAGTTGCGATTAACAAATGAACAAATTCGAGAAAAATATCCATGGGCAACTCTTGGCAAAAAAGGACGTGCCGCTCAAAATATTATCACATCTTTAGAGTTAGTCTCCGAAGAAATGGAGAAAGTGAATAACCGCCTTCAACAAAAATACAGGGATGTTGAAGCTAATGAAGTACGGTTTGAGACTTTTTTATGCGATGATGCTGATTATTTATTAGTTGCTTTTGGATCTACTGCACGCATTTGCCAGAAATCTGTGGAACTATTGCGTGAAAAAGGTATTAAGGTGGGTTTATTCCGTCCTATATCCCTCTATCCATATCCTGCAAAGAAAATTTATGAATATGCCAAACGGGTAAAGGGTATGCTGTCAGTGGAAATGAATGCCGGTCAAATGGTTGAAGACGTACGGTTGGCAGTGAACGGACTTGTTCCTGTCGAATTTTACGGAAGGAACGGAGGCATGATTCCAACGCCGGAAGAGATAGTAAAGGCAGTGAAAGAAAAATTAATGGCATAACAAAAGCTGGTAATATCTGACTTGATAAAAGTTCAGAAAGCAAACCACTTGTTGTTGCAAAATTACACAATTATGACACTACAAGAAATTATACAACCTGAAAATAAGGTATATGGCAAAACACCAGTATTGAATGACACTCCTATGCATTATTGTCCCGGATGCAGTCATGGTGTCGTTCATAAGTTGATTGCTGAAGTGATCGATGAGATGGGAATTGAAGAGATCACTATCGGCATTGCGCCTGTCGGGTGTGCTGTATTTGCCTATAAATACATTGATATAGATTGGCAAGAGGCGGCTCATGGTCGTGCACCAGCACTTGCTACCGCTATAAATCGTTTATTACCTGATCGTTGTGTTTTCACCTATCAAGGGGATGGTGATTTAGCTGCTATTGGTACTGCAGAGACGATTCATGCATGTAATCGTGGCGAAAATATAGCTATCTTTTTTATTAACAACGGGATATATGGAATGACAGGTGGTCAGATGGCACCTACAACGTTAGAAGGAATGGTAACTTCCACATGTCCTGAAGGACGAGACGTGGCTTTAGAAGGGTACCCGTTGAAGATATCTAACATATTGACTATTCTGGATGGAACTTGCTATGTTACTCGTCAGGCAGTTCATACACCAGCATCAGTGGTAAGGACAAAAAAAGCAATTCGGAAAGCATTTGTAAACACCTTGGCAAAAAAGGGAACATCTGTGGTTGAGATAGTATCAACCTGCAATTCAGGATGGAAAATGACGCCACATCAAGCCAATCAATGGATGGTAGAAAATATGTTTAAGGCTTATCCATTAGGTGATTTAAAAGATAGATAACAAAAGGCTATCAATAAGCGTTTAATCAAAATACTAAATGAAGGGTGTATTGTGTTATGTACATCTTTATTTAGTTCGTTGTTAATTATAAAATTGAAGTGTTTTGATCGTTTGGAAAAGTCTTTATGTCTTTTGTATTTAATATAAAGAATCAAACACATACACATTGAGCGAACTGAACTATACTTCACAAAGAAGCCTAACGGGTTAGTGAGTTCCATGCGTCCTTTAAAAACAAATTATTCCATATGAAAGAAGAAATAATCATTGCAGGGTTTGGAGGTCAGGGTGTATTGTCAATGGGAAAAATATTGGCATATTCCGGCCTGATGCAAGGCAAAGAAGTCTCATGGATGCCTTCTTATGGTCCAGAACAAAGAGGAGGTACAGCCAATGTAACAGTCATTTTAAGTGATGAGAAAATCAGTTCACCTATTTTACAGGAATACGATACTGCTATTATTCTTAACCAACCTTCACTCGACAAGTTTGAGTCACGCATAAAAAAAGGAGGCACATTACTGTATGATGGACATGGCTTTATACGTGAACCCAAACGTACAGATATCAATATATACCGCATAGATGCATTAGAGACTTCAATTACATTAAACATGGGGAAAGCATTTAATATGTTTATTCTTGGAGGTTTATTGAGGGTAAGGCCTATCGTTGAGATAAACAATGTGTTATTGGGCTTAAAAAAATCACTCCCCGAAAGACACCATCATTTGTTATCACAAAACGAAACTGCACTTAGAAAAGGAATGGAAATTATTGTTCCTATTCATGTTCTTTGAGTAATAGCACTAAAAAAACAAATAGTTAACGAGTCAAAAAGTTGACATAGTGAAGATAAACCGATAAAAAAGAGGAACAACAGGATAACGACCACAGAAAAAAGCGTACATTTGCTTAGCTAAAGAAACTTTATTGTGTCATATAATTATATTCTGTTTTTGAATAGCGATTGTCAGCAATTTAGTTGAGATGTAGATCGTTCTATTATTTTATCATTAACACATCATCATTATGAAAAATCTCGAGAAAGTAGAAAGATATATCTCTTTAGCAGTTGTATCACTTTATTTTATTGCAGGATTTTACTTGTTGATTTGCCCCCGATTTCAAATGATGCAAAAGGAATTTCGTATCATTTTCGCTATTTTTTTGTTGTTGTATGGAAGCTATCGACTTGCAAGAATATTACTGATCAAAAAAAGTGATGATGAAGAAGAAGAGGAATAAAAAATGAAGAATAACTTACTAAAAAATTCATTCGTATGAAGCATTTGATTTCTAAATCAAGTATTACTTTATGTCTGATTAGTGTGGTGGTCATATCTGTCTTCACTGGTTGCGGTAACTCGAAACCTACAAAACAAACAGATACATATACAGCGGGACGCATCAAACTCGGTATTGACGATTCTTATCGTCTCATGATGGAAGCACAATTAGATGTCTTTACAACTATTTATAACCATGCTTCATTTGATACAATTTATAATGACGAAACAGACATAATAAATCTTTTTTTGAAGGATTCCATTCCTGCAATGATTGTAAGCAGGCCTCTATCAAAACAACAAACAGACGCATTGTTGAGTCAACGCTATGTTGCGCGAGCCACCATCATTGGACACGATGCTATTGCGTTAATTCTAAACAAGGATAATAAAACAAATCAATTCTTATATGATCAAGTGCATGATATTTTTACGGGAAAAATTTCCAAATGGAAGCAAATCAATCCTGTATCAAATCTTGGTGATATAAATGTGGTATTTGATAAACAAGGTTCATCGAATATTCGCTATTTCATGGATAAGTTTAATCTTACCAAGTATCCATCTAATTTCGGAGCTACTAAATCAAACAATGAAATCATCAACTATGTGCAAACACACAAAAACGCCATCGGAATCCTCAGTGTAAATTGGATCAGTGATCCTCAAGATTCAGTTTCAAATAACTTTTTGAGTCGCATTCAAGTAGCAGGTGTCACGTCTTATGCCGGTACTACCAGTGCAAATACTTTTTATAAGCCTTATCAAGCATACATAGTATACAAATATTATCCTTTTATTCGAAATATCTATTTTGTTGACCGACAAACGTATGATGGATTAGCAAGCGGATTAGATGCTTTTTTGGCTGGAGACAAAGGACAACGAATTATCTTACGATCCGGATTGGTTCCTGCAACCGCACCCGTTACTATTGTCGAAATTAAGCAGAAATAATAACAACAAATCAATTATCAATTATCAATTATCAATTACAAAACATGGAGGAAATTTTCTTATGGTAGTAAAAATGAAAACAATCGCATTTGTCATGGTTATGCTCATTACTGCAGGCTGGGTGAGCAACCTAAAAGCGCAAACACTTGATGGTGCTATTTTATTAACGCATAGTCAACAATTTGTGGCTGCACAGAAAGCTTTTGAGTCACTTATTAGTCAACAGCCTCAGAACGGAACAAATTGTTTTTATTTTGGACAGAATTTCATCCAACGTTATCTGTCTGACACAGCTACTGTATCTCTTAAAAAATCAATTGCAGAAGCTACAGCTGTGTTCAATAAAGGCATTACTGCTGAGCCTGCAAACCCGCTAAATTTTGTTGGATTAGCTGAAGTTGCATTTTTTCAAAAAGATACGGCAAAAGCTAATAATTATTTAGCTAAAGCACAGGATCTCTTACCGGGTAAGCATAAGAATATAAAGATGGATAAGGGCATTCAGTCTATTGTATATACGAAGATGGCAGATGCATATGTGACAAGCAATACAAAGGATACGACATCTATTTTCAATTACTTACGCATAGCTGAGAAACTTGATTCAAAGAATTATGAATTATATTTAGTCAGGGGTGATGCCTATTTTTATATTTTGAATGATGGTTCAAATGCCATATTTAATTATAATCTTGCTGCTAAATATAATCCAAACTCAGCTTCGGCACAATTACGAATCGGGCAATTGTGGGTTCGATCAAAAAACTATGATGATGCTCTGACAACCTATCTTGAAGTAGTTAAAACGGATCCGACGTTTGCACCTGCTTATAAAGAACTTGGTTTTCTATATACAGAAAAGGGAGATAATGAGAACGCAAAAAATAACTTTCAACGTTTTTTACAATTATCTTCCGGTAATGTTGAAGCTCAGTTGCAATATATTAATACTCTTTTTACTTTAAAAGATTATCAAGAGGCAGCTAACCAAGCAGCATTAGTCCTTAAGACAGATAGTAGTAATGTGGATTTATATCGTGCATTAGCTTACTCTGATTTTGAAACAGGCAAAACAGAACAAGCAAAACAAGAATTAGACTGTTTTTTCAAAAAATCAGTAGGAGATAACATCCGTCCTTCTGATTATGATTATTATGCAATGGCATTATCGAAAATGAAACAAGATTCACTTGCCGGAGTTTATTTTCTGAAAGCTTATGACCTTGATACAACCCAAACTAACTACTTGTCGGAGGCTGCAAATGTTTTTAACAATGCAAAAGCATATAAACTTTCTACGAAGGTTTACCTGAAAAAAATTCAGTTAGGAATTCAGACATTAGCGGACTATTTCTATTTAGGATATGGTTATTATGCTGAAAATCATTTTAATAAGTCAGATTCAGCTTTTGCTGTTTTGATTAATAAGGTGCCCTCTTATATTCCAGCATACATTTGGAGAGCACGGGCACTTTCAATGACAGATCCAGATACAAAAACAGGTGCAGCTTTTCCTGCTTATCAAGCTTATATTGCAAAAACAGATAGTAATGCCTCTCAATATTCCTCTGAGAGAGCAGAAGCATTTTCATATATGACTTTTTATTATTTCATGCAATTTTCTCAAACTAAATCGCGAGATGCTGCAGAAAAAGCAATGGGTTACGGAGAAAAAGTTTTAGCCATAAATTCAAATGATGAAAAGGCTAAAGAAATAATTGACAATATAAAAAGAAATTTAAACAAACCAGCAAAATCAGCTAAATAAATAGACTAACTTATGTACTACCGATTTTTGTTCTCATGCAATAGATTGAATATAACTTATTGATAATAATCGAATTACTATAAAATATATTTAGTATTTCAAGATAGAAAATCGGTAGTAATGTAAGTAGCTAAATTAAAAAAAATTCGAAAAGTAAGAATTAAACGAAAAAAAAAAGAAAACATTCTTACGCGGTCAGAGAATAACGAATATTTTTTATCTTTGCACCGTAAGAAAAAACCATTATCAATTCAAACCATTAAATTTTTTTACAATGAGCAAGACAAATAAAAAAAAGGAACAGACATTAGGAGATGCTCTCAGATCAACGATGACGATTGTAGTTATGGTTGTTGCATTAGTATTATCCTTCTTAGTTTTCAAGTATGTGATGGGTAATCCTATCAATTTTGAAGGTGGCAATCCAGAAGGACGTGCACTTCAAGGTAATTATTTGGGTATTATCTACAAAGGCGGTTTTATCGTTCCTTTGTTGATGACTATTAACTTGGTGATGATTATCTTTTCAATTGAAAGATGGATTTCATTAGGTGCTGCAAAAGGGAAAGGTCGTTTGAACGTATTTGTAAAAAACATTCAACTTGACTTGGACGGTGACAAAATTGAAGATGCAATTGCACGCTGTGACAAACAAAGAGGTTCACTTGCTAATGTTTTGAAAGCAGGTTTAGTGCGTTACAGAGATCTGCAACATGTTCAAGGGATGGACAAAGATCAAAAAATCCTTGCACTTCAGAAGGAATTTGAGGAAGCCACTGCTTTGGAATTGCCTATGCTTTCCCGTAACATGGTTATTCTTTCGACTATTGCTTCCATTTCAGTATTAACAGGTCTTCTTGGTACTGTGTTAGGTATGATTCGTGCATTTGCTGCATTAGCAAGTTCAGGAGCACCTGATGCATTAGGGCTTTCGACAGGTATTTCTGAAGCACTTATCAATACAGCTTTTGGTATTGGTGGATCGTTGTTAGCAATCGTAATGTTCAACTACTTCACAACCCGTATTGATAACTTCACCTATAAAATTGATGAAGCAGGCTTCAGCTTAGTTCAGTCGTTTGCCGCTTCCACGAAATAAAGGAATCAGCAGGCGGATTTATTAAAATGACTCATAAATGATAAAATAATAATTCCATGCCAAAGATAAAATCGACCGCAAGGTCACCACACGTCGATATGACGCCAATGGTGGACTTATTTACGCTGCTCCTTACTTTCTTTTTGTTAACAGCAACTTTTATCCCTATTGAACCTGCTCAAATTACGATACCAAATTCTGTTTCGGAAAAGACAACTCCAGAACACAATTTGATAACTATTTTTATTGCACCTAATAAAAATATCTTTTTTAATTTCGACGATGGGAAAGATACTGCATATCATTATCGTGCAAATTTGCTCAAAGCAATGGGTATACAGTACAAAACCACTTTTACACCTCAAGAATTGAAAAAATTCACGAAACTTGGAACTTTTGGGATGCCAATGAAAGATGTTAAAAGATGGCTTGATACTGAGCATCCAAAAGATGCTGAAAAGATGCAAACCGGCATTCCAATGGATTCTATTGATAACCAATTAGCGTGGTGGGTACGTATGGCAAGAACTGTCAACCCTTATGCTGAGGTTGCTATTAAGGCTGATGGAGATGTTGTATTCCCTGTTATCAAAAAGGTGTTAGATCTGGTTCAGAATAACGGAGTAAATAGGTTCAACTTTATTACTACGTATCAAAAGGAAGAGGTTGGCTTAAAAGATTTGCCAAAGTAAAGACTTCTAACAAGATCAAATAGATTAAATTAAAAAATATGGCTGAAATAGTTCAAGAAGAAAAAAGGCAGAAAGGGGCGAAAAAAAGACCAAAAAGAGGAGTGGCGCGTGTTGACATGACGCCCATGGTAGACTTGATGGCTCTTTTGCTTACCTTCTTCATGCTTACGACAGCGTTCAGCAAACCCAAAGTAATGGTAATCACCATGCCCGAAAAGAATGATAATCATGAACCGCCAAAAATTGCGGCTACCAGAACGCTTAATATTCTTTTAACGGATAGTGATCGCGTTTACTTCTATATGGGTGTTGCAGATCCCAATAAGCCACCACTACCGACATTAATCAAAACGAATTTCAGTAAAGATGGCATTCGCAGAGTTCTTTTGGAAAAGAACAAAGACCTTTTTACAAAAATTGCTGAATATCGTGAAGCAAGATTGAAAGGTAAAATAGTGGTTGCGGATACCACAGCCGATTCCTATATTAAAAAGTTGAAATCTGACGATAATGTAGGACCAATTGTTCTGATAAAAGCTGACGGTAAAGCCAAATACAAGGACATCGTGGCTATTGTAGATGAGATGGCAATTACGAATATTGCAAGTTATGCAATTGTTGATTTGAGTGCTACGGAGAAAGATTTGCTTAAATCAGCTCCTCGGTAATTGTTGGATTTATTAATACTGAAATTTGAATGGTTATGACTAATGAAAAACAGTATGTAGAATCACTTGAGGAGTTAGTGTTTGAGAACCGTAATAAAGAGTACGGATCTTACCAATTGCGTAAGAAATATAAGAAATATGTTCTTACTGCATTGGCGATAGCACTATTCCTTTTTGGGATTGTTATTGCTTATCCTTTAATAAAAAGCATTCTGGCACAAGGAAAATTAGGTAAATTAACACAAACGGAAACTTCCGTAGAGTTAATAAATCCGAATGAAACGCCGCCACCGCCACCGCCGCCACCACCACCTGAAAAATTAATTCAAGAGGTAAAGTTCGTAGCACCTAAAGTGACGACTGATACGACACAAGTGACGAAAGACTTCGGAAAACAGGAGAAATTAAATGCTTCTGTTAACGATGCTCCTCCACCTCCTGAAGTTAAGAAGGTAGAGGTAATTGAAACACCGAAACAAGACAATCAAGTATTTATGATTGTTGAACAAATGCCTCAATTTCCTGATGGAGATGTTGCAGCATATCTTAGTTCGCACATTAAATATCCGGTTGTTGCACAAGAAAACGGAATTCAGGGACGCGTTATATGTCAGTTTGTTGTTAATCAAGATGGATCAATTGTTGATGTAGTTGTTGTACGAGGTGTTGACCCCAGTCTTGACAAAGAAGCTGTACGTGTTATCCAAGAAATGCCTAAATGGACTCCTGGAAAACAAGGAGGTAAACCTGTGCGGGTTAAGTTTACATTACCTGTAAACTTCAAGTTGCAGTAGTTTGTTTTACTTGATCGAATAAAAACCGTTTGGCTTTTGTGTCAAACGGTTTTTTTACATAGAATTATATGGATGAAATATCGTCAATACATATTGAACAAGCTATTTTAGTAGGTCTGATTACACAAGATCAAAATGAAGCAAAAGCCAAGGAGTATTTAGATGAGTTGGCATTTTTGGCTGAAACTGCAGGTGCAACACCTATTCGAAAGTTTATGCAACATCTTGCTTTTCCAAATCCTAAGACGTTTGTCGGAGAAGGAAAATTGGAAGAGATCAAACAGTTTGTCATTGAGCATGAAACTGTCACTATGATTATTTTTGACGATGAATTGACTTCTGTACAATTACGAAATATTGAACGATTACTTGAAATCAAAGTTCTTGATCGTACTAATTTGATTTTGGATATTTTTGCTAAGAGAGCACAATCTGCACATGCAAAAATGCAAGTTGAACTTGCTCAGTATCAATATCTTTTGCCAAGACTTACAAGACTGTGGACACACTTAGAACGACAGAAGGGTGGTATTGGAATGCGTGGCCCTGGAGAAACACAGATTGAAACAGACAGACGGATCATATTATCTAAGATATCTCTTCTCAAAGAACATTTAAAACACATTGACAAGCAAAAGACAACTCAACGGAAAAATAGAGGAAAGATTGTACGTGTTGCCTTGGTGGGATATACTAATGCTGGAAAATCAACTTTGATGAATCTACTGAGTAAATCAGATGTATTTGCTGAGAACAAACTATTTGCAACGCTTGATACTACTGTCCGTAAAGTTATTTTGGACAATTTGCCTTTTTTACTTACAGATACCGTTGGCTTTATTCGTAAGCTACCCCATCATTTGGTAGAATCATTTAAATCAACATTAGATGAAGTACGTGAAGCTGATTTGTTAGTTCATATTGTTGATATTTCACATCCGAATTTTGAAGAACAATTTGAAGTAGTTACTAAAACACTTCTTGAAATTAATAAAGAGGGAAAACCCACTATTGTTGTTTTTAACAAAATAGATGCTTTTACCTATCAGCCAAAAGCACCCGATGATTTATCCCCCATTGTACCTGATAATATTAGTTTAGAAGAACTAGAACAGACTTGGATGTCGAAAATACATGATGATTGCCTTTTTATTTCTGCGAAAGAAAAACTCCACATTGATATTCTTAAAGACACTCTTTATAAGCGCATTAGAGAAATACATATTACTAGATTTCCCTATAATGATTTTTTATTTCCTAAGGATTTAGATTGGAAAGATGATAATGATGAGAGCATAATTGCAAATAATATTATACCTGTCGAATAATGCAACCACCCTTTTTACAATATGGAGATAAAATTGCTATTATTTCTCCGTCAAGTGCTATAGATAGTCAACTTGTTGATCAAGCAATAAGCATTCTCAGAGAATGGGGACTTGAGCCTATTCTTGGTAAGCATGCACTAAATATATGTGGTCGATTTGCAGGTACAAAGCAGGAACGTATGGAGGACTTGCAATGGGCTATTGATTCTAATGACATTAAGGCAATTATATGTAGTAGGGGCGGTTATGGGTTGATTCAAATCATTGATGATATTGATTTTTCTCGTTTTGAGCTTTATCCAAAATGGGTTGTTGGATTTAGTGATATTACCATTTTACACTCAGCTATTGCAGGATTCGGTATTTCATCAATCCAAGCTTGTATGGCAAAATATCTTTGTGAAAACAGAACTTCAGCAGATTTATTACGTCAATCTTTATTTGGAGAATTTCCTTCTTATAATATTCCAACAACTCCATTGAATAGGACAGGAGCTGTTACGAGTGAAATTATTGGAGGTAATTTATCTGTTTTCTTTAGCTTAAGAGGGACTCACTATGAACCTGATTTCAGGCAGAAAATTTTATTTATTGAAGATATTGGAGAAAAGCCATATCAAATAGATCGAATGCTGCATAATTTTAAGTTAGGTGGTGTTTTTGAAGATATTGCTGGATTAATTGTTGGTCGTTTTAGTGATTATGAAGAAGATCCTGGGATGGGATGTACTTTACATGAACTTATTGCTGATATTGTAAACGAATATGATTTTCCAATTTGTTTTGATTTTCCTGCTGGACATGATCCACTTCACTATCCACTTCCATTTGGTATGCAAACTACATTAATTGTTGATAATGATAATGTTACTCTTAATTTTGCTTCAAACATAAATTCAATGAATTAAATAATTTGCTGTTTGTTTTTTTAAGTAAAAAAAGAACAAATGACACAACCTATTTCTTAGGGATTGAGTATCTTTGAAAAAGAAAAAAGTGTTTGATATGAAGAATTCATGTTATGACGTTTTATTATTTCATGAGCTTATTTTTCATGCAACATTTGAGATAAAAAAATATTCATTCTTATTCCCTGTAATTTAATTGCTTATAATTTTAAAACTTGATATTCATTTCAATATATTAATAACTTCACTAAACACATATTTAAAATTTTATGAGTACAAAAAATGTCTATTTCTTTGGCAATAAGGCCGCTGAAGGAAACGGAAAAATGAGAGATTTGTTAGGAGGTAAAGGTGCCAATTTAGCAGAAATGAATCTTATTGGAATTCCTGTGCCTCCAGGATTTACAATCACCACAGAAATTTGTAATGCTTATTTTCAAATTGGCAAAGAAACAGTGGTTGGCATGATTCGTTCAGAAGTAGAAGCAGCCATAAAACGTGTTGAAGAAGCAGTAGATGGTCCTAAATTTGGAGATAATAAGAATCCTTTATTGGTATCAGTTCGTTCAGGAGCGCGTGCTTCCATGCCAGGTATGATGGATACTATTTTAAATCTTGGATTGAATGATGAGGCTGTTGAAACATTAGCAGCAAAAAGCAATAATCCCAGATTTGCTTGGGATTCTTATCGGCGTTTTATACAAATGTACGGTGATGTTGTTTTAGGTATGAAGCCGGAAAATAAAGAAGCGGAAGACCCTTTTGAAATTATCATTCATAATGCAAAAAAGGCAAAAGGAGTTATTAGTGATACAGAACTAACGGCTGACGATTTAAAAGAATTAGTAAAACAATTCAAATCCGCTGTTAAACTGAATACAGGAAGAAATTTTCCGACAACGGCATGGGAACAACTTTGGGGAGCCGTGATGGCTGTATTTGATAGTTGGATGAATGATCGTGCCATTCTGTACCGTAAGCTTAATAAAATACCTGCAGACTGGGGTACTGCTGTAAATGTTCAAGCCATGGTGTTTGGAAACATGAGTAACCTGTCTGCCACAGGTGTTGCATTTACGAGAGATGCAGCTACTGGTGAAGATATCTTTAATGGAGAATATTTAATTAATGCACAAGGAGAAGACGTTGTTGCAGGCATTCGTACTCCTCAACAAATTACTTTAGAAGGATCTCGTCGTTGGGCAGCCATGCAAAACGTGAGTGAAGTAGATCGCAAGACAAAATACCCTTCATTAGAAGAAGCAATGCCTAAAGCATACACTGAACTGAATAATATTCAGCAATTGCTTGAAAATCATAATTTAGATATGCAAGATATTGAATTTACGATTCAGGAAGGAAAGGTATGGTTGCTTCAAACGCGTAACGGGAAACGTACAGGAGCTGCGATGGTTCGTATTGCTAACGAGATGTTGAAACAAAATTTAATTGATGAAAAAGCTGCATTATTACGTATTGAGCCTCAAAAACTAGATGAATTGCTTCACCCAATTTTTGATCCAAAGTCGATTAAGGCTGCAAAAGTTATTTCAAAAGGGTTGCCTGCATCACCAGGAGCAGCTTCAGGGCAAATTGTTTTTTTTGCTGATGATGCTGAAGCCTGGGCAGAGAAAAGGCATAAGGTTATCTTAGTTCGTATTGAAACTTCACCAGAAGACTTACGTGGTATGCATGTAGCTCAAGGTATTTTAACCGCAAGAGGTGGTATGACATCTCATGCAGCAGTTGTGGCTCGTGGTATGGGGAAATGCTGTGTATCAGGTGCGGGCGAGATTAATATTGATTATAAAGCACACACCATTGAAATGCGTGGTACAATATATAAAGAAGGAGATTGGATTTCACTGAATGGGTCCACAGGTGAAGTGTATGAGGGAAAGGTCAGTACGATGGATGCTTCTGTTAGTGGTGATTTTGCTGAAATTATGACTTTAGCAGATAAGTATTCAAAAATGGATGTGCGTACGAATGCTGATACTCCTCATGATGCAGAAGTTGCACGTAACTTTGGAGCTAAAGGAATTGGTCTTTGCCGTACAGAGCACATGTTTTTTGAAGGAGAACGGATCAAATCTATGCGTGAAATGATACTTTCAAAAACTGAAATGGGTCGTCGTGCTGCTTTGAAGAAATTACTTCCGATGCAACGTTCTGATTTCGAAGGAATCTTTGAAGCGATGGATGGTTTTGGAGTAACTATTCGATTACTTGATCCACCTCTCCACGAATTTGTTCCACATCAACTAGCTACACAAAAAGAATTGGCTGATAATATGGGATTAACATTGGAAGAGGTAGTGTCAGCATGCCACTCACTTGAAGAGTTTAATCCTATGCTGGGACATCGTGGTTGCCGATTAGGAAATACCTATCCTGAAATAACGGAAATGCAGGCTAGAGCTATTATTGAAGCTGCACTCAACATGCAAGAAAAAGGGATAAAGGTACATCCTGAAATCATGGTCCCATTGGTAGGGGTTGTTGAAGAGCTGAAATTGCAGGCTAAAATTATTAATGATACTGCTGAGGCTGTTTTTAAGGAAAGAGGTAAGCGTATTGATTATAAAATCGGTACTATGATTGAAGTTCCTAGAGCTGCAGTTACTGCTGGGAGGATAGCAGAAGTTGCTGAGTTTTTCTCATTTGGAACAAATGATTTGACACAGATGACTTATGGATATTCTCGCGATGATGCCGGAAAATTCTTGAAAGTTTATCAAGACTTAGGTATTTTGAAAAATGATCCATTTGAAGTGTTAGATCAAGAGGGTGTTGGAAGTTTAATGCGTCAGGCTGTTACATCTGGGCGTCAAGTAAAACCTACATTAAAAGTCGGAATTTGCGGAGAACATGGTGGTGAACCTTCTTCGGTAGAGTTTTGTCACACTTTAGGAATGAACTATGTAAGTTGCTCTCCTTATCGTGTGCCAATTGCACGTTTAGCTGCAGCACAAGCCGCTGTGAAGGAATAAATACTTATATTTATAAAGCCGTCTCTCATTGTGAGGCGGCTTTATCTTTCAATTAGAGCGAATAATCAAAATAGTAGAGTTGTTTATCCAATATGTTCATTAAGGAGCCATTGAATTTCAATTATCCAGAGTGGCTAGAATTTCTTTTCGATTTCTTCATTGGTCAATAGAACTATAATTTGTTTTCCGTCAGGTGTCATATTTGGATTAGCACAGGTAAAAAGTTGTCCCAATAACTGGCTCATTTCGTCTTGGGACATTGACCGATCGTTATCAATTGCTGATGCTTTTGCCAATGTCAACGCAATTGATTCATTAAGTACTTCTTGCATTTTTCCTTTATTTTGTTTCACTGTTTCGATAAGAAGTTCAATCATTGGAATAACGGGTTTGTTTTCAAAACCTCCTGGAACTCCATTGACAACAAACGTGTCTTTTCCGAAAGCCGCCAACTCAAATCCAACATCATGCAGCTCTGGCAATACGGTTTTTAACAGTAACATATCAGCTATATTTAGCGTAAACATTTCCGGAAAAAGAAGTTGTTGTGAAAATCCTTTTCGTTCTTGAAGTTGACGCATCCACTGCTCAAACAAGATTCGGATATGTGCTCGTTGTCGATCGATAAACATTAATCCTGATTTTCCACTAACTAAGATAAATCGATTTTTATACAGTAAATAGTTTTTCCCTTCATACTCTTCTTCTAAGATTTCTTGAGAAGGAAGATTCGTTTGTAGTAACGGGTTTTCGGGTAATAGCTCTGCCTTTGATTTTTCAAAGTTTTGATATAGTGATTCCCAATTCATGGGTAGTCGATTATAGTGCGAGGAACGCTCAGAATAGTTATCGAAAGGATTGTAAGAAGGATTTAGACTTACTTTAGGTTGTTGTTGTGAAGTGTTCGAGGCTTCCATTGTAGGAATATCAATAGCACCCTCTTGATCAAATTCAATGGAAGGAATAGCATTTGATTTTCCCAATGATTCTTTTACTGTTGCCATCAAAATAGACCAAATCGCTGGTTCTTGTTCAAACTTAATTTCAGTTTTAGTTGGATGAATATTTACATCAATTGAAGCAGGATCGATTTCAAAAAAGATAAAATATGAAGGTGAATGTTGATTGGGAATTAAACCTTCATAGGCTTGCATAATTGCTTTATGAAAATAGGAGTGGCGCATGTAACGTCCATTCACAAAAAAGAATTGATTGGCGTTGCGTATAGCAGTTTCTGGAGTGCCAACATAGCCTGAAACAGAGACCATTGATGAATGGCTTTCAATAGGCAATAACTGACGTTGTGCAGCATTATTCCGTGATGGGAAAAGCTGTCCAATGCGTTGTCGATGATTAGTTGGAATGAGGTTTATAAGCTCGGTCTCGTTATGTTGTAATGTGAAATGAATTTGCGGATAAACTAAAGCGATGCGTGTTAATTCAACGATCAATTGGCGCAACTCTGTTTCGTTTGATTTCAGAAACTTACGACGTGCCGGTACATTAAAGAAAAGATTTTTTACAAAAAATGCAGTTCCCTTGGGGCAGTTAATGGCTTCCTGTAATTCAAATTGGGAACCGGAAATAGAGACTAGTGTTCCCAACTCGTCCGATTCGCGACGGGTACGCACTTCTACTTGAGCTACAGCAGCAATGGATGCAAGCGCTTCGCCTCGAAAGCCCATCGTATGGAGTGCAAATAAGTCGGCAGCTTCTTTAATTTTCGATGTAGCATGACGCTCAAATGCCATACGGGTATCGGTATCAGACATTCCTTTCCCATTATCGACTATTTGAATCAAAGTACGTCCAGCATCTTTCAAAAAGATTTGTATAGCTGTAGCTTCAGCGTCGATTGCATTCTCCACTAGCTCTTTTAGAACGGATGCAGGTCGCTGAATGACTTCTCCGGCTGCAATTTGATTGGCTACATTATCGGGTAAAAGATGAATAATATCGTGCATAGGAAACATTCAATTAATGTTGGTTGATTAACTCCACCTCTCAGTCATATTCCTACAAAGATACGAAAAACAGAGATAGCTTTTGAATTAAATCGTTAGAAGGTGCATATTCTACAGCGTGTTTATGAACTTGTCACAAGCATCAAATGCCTTGAAAAAATTTCCAAGAAGAATTTTTATTTTGAATTGGAGAAATGAGTACGTACCTTGTAGAATATTTTCTTAACAGTACATTTACATTTGTTTATATGAAAAAGAAACACCCTAAAATGCAGGAAATATGGTTTTTAGTTTTTCTGGTAATTTTCATTCTTCTCTTTCTTTTCTATCGCATTCTACATCTTTATCATTATCGATGAGCCTGCAAACAGATCATAAAAACAAAAACCTACTTGTAAAGGATTAATTTACAGATAGGTTTTTATAAAAGTGATCTCGTTGGGAATCGAACCCAAGACCCACAGCTTAGAAGGCTGTTGCTCTATCCAGCTGAGCTACGAGACCGATTTTTAACACTGCAAAATAAGCAAAATTCCTCCATATTGGCAAATGCCCACAAAGTAAAAGCAGCTACCATTTTTTCAGCTCTTCGTATAGTTGATGAATAGGCAACCCCATCACGTTGTAAAAAGAGCCATGTATTGATTCTACAGCTATATATCCAATCCATTCTTGTACGCCATATGAGCCTGCTTTATCTATTGGATGGTAATTTCCTACATAATAACGGATTTCTTCGTCAGTCAACTCTGCAAAACGAACTTCACTATCGGCTATAAAAACGACTTGTTTTTGTGCAGATCGAATGCAAACGCCTGTAAAAACATGATGTGTTTTTCCAGATAGTTGTTGTAACATTTGAATTGCATCAGATTCGTTTGTGGGTTTTCCCAACACGTGATCTTCAATCCATACAATGGTATCAGCAGTGATTAAGATAGTCTTATTAGTGAGCAAAGACTGATAAGCATCAGCTTTTTTTTTAGCTACATAGGTTGGAATTTCACCAGCAGTTAGTCCGTCTGGAAAACTTTCATCCACATTTGGTATTACTTTTACCACAAAAGGAATATCAAGTCCACGTAAAAGATCATAACGCCGTGGTGATTGTGAAGCTAACACAAGTTCAAAAGAAGCTAAATTAGGAAGCATGTGATTTAGAAGAATTATGTTGTTGGAATAATCAGCAATCCGAAAAATGGAAATTGATAAGCAGTTGCTTGCAAAAAATAAAAGATAATGCTATAACATATTCCAATCAGCATGATGATTTTTAATGTAGAAGCAGCACGATGAAAATCAGTAGTTGTATGGGCTTTTATTAATTGATAAAACAAATATCCAAACGGCATTAAGATGCCTATCAAAAAATAACGTATAGTTATGAAATCATTTGAGAAATGAATTTGTGTCACAAAATAATACAGCAACAGCAATGTGCTAATTATTAAACCATATAAAAATAGTTTTGTTCGCTTGTTGCCCCATTTGATTGGCATTGTTCGACATTCCAATTCTCTATCTCCAGGCTCATCTTCCATATCTTTAACAATTTCGCGTATCCATGTTAAGAGGAAAGCAAACAGAGCAAAACCACCTGACCATGCGTATAATTTGAAAGGAATAGGAGTCATGTTGATTAAATCGCCATAGCGCAACGATAATGAAGTAACTTCAAGGAATCCAACAGAAAATGGCACAATTGCTACAATAAAAGCCACAATCAGGTTTCCAATCATAAATTGTCGTTTGTAACTGGCAGAGTAAAACCAAAGTAAACCAATGAGCAAAAAGAATATTATCGTCAATGAAAGAGAATGAACCATCAAAGCAGCTCCAAATCCAAATATAGCTCCAAGTGCAGTCAGGATTATATAATACTTCATGACTGCTTTTTTTGAAACTTGTTCGCCTGCAATGATACTATCTGGTCGATTGATAGCATCAATGCGAGTGTCGAAATATGCATTAATAACATAACCTCCCGCGGCTATCAAAATCATGGCTATAACTAAGAACCAGAAAGCAACTTTAGATGAACTGAGATCAAGTCGATAAGGAATTAGTAAGGGGGTAATGATCCATGCTTGCAAAGTCCATTGCAAAAAAGCAATGATAAGCAAATTTTTAGGACGAATCAGCTGCAAATAAGGTTTTATGAGATAGAAATTCATTTTATTTATATCGATTCATTTCATCATCTTTGATTTCTTCAAAATCAACATATTCACCCTCTTCTTTGGTAAATACTTTACTCGAAGTTTTCGTATTGTTTTCCTCTTGATGTGCTTTATTTTCATGCCGGTTTCTTCCAATATGAAAAATTGCACCAAAAAAACGTAGAATAAAAGCTACAATAAAGAAAGCAAAAAATAAAAAGAACAGAAGTAGAAAAAATATAAAGCTCATAGAAGTCACAAATTCGGGTTTATAGATTCGAGTTTTTGGATCTTAGCAGTAGTAGATTATGCTGTATATCAGATCTTATTTCAAAGGCAAAAACTTATTTTCAATGAGATATTCAAATCTTATCAAACGATTGTTTTTTATTCATACCATTCCTCCTCATCATGCTTTTCTTCATTATTTTCAACAAATTCTTCCAAATCAGGTTCAATCTCATGCTTAGGGAGAATAACATTGTTTGGCAAATGATGGCTTAGGGTCATCACTCGATTCGTCTCATCATTCAATTCTTCCCACAACATATCTTTCAATTTTTGAATCCCAAAGCCGGAAATAGAAGATATAAAGAGATGTTTCACATTTGGCAAACTCTTTTCCAAATCAGCTATTAATTCATTATTCAATAAATCAGCTTTTGTAATTGCAAGAATTCGTTGTTTATCGAGCAAATCGGGATTAAACTCTTTTAATTCGTTCAATAAAACCGCATACTCTTCTCCAATATTTTTTGAGTCAGCTGCAATCATAAAAAGAAGAATGGCATTACGTTCAATATGACGTAAGAAACGAAGACCTAATCCACGACCTTCGTGCGCTCCTTCAATGATTCCAGGGATGTCAGCCATAACAAAAGATTGATTGTCACGGTGAGTTACAATTCCTAAATTAGGAACTAACGTAGTAAAGGGATAGTTGGCTATTTCAGGTTTTGCAGCTGTGATTGTTGCTAATAAAGTTGATTTACCGGCATTGGGATAACCCACTAACCCCACATCAGCCAATACCTTAAGTTCTAGAATTACTGATCTTTCAATGCGTGGTTCTCCTGGTTGTGCAAAACGAGGTGTTTGGTTGGTAGCTGTTCTAAAATGCCAGTTACCCTGACCACCACGGCCTCCATTAATCAAGATAACTTTTTGACCATCTTCAGCCACATCGCAAATAAATTCACCTGTTTCGGCATCATGCACTACAGTTCCACACGGAACTTCAATTATTTTATCTTCCCCATCTTTTCCGAAACTACGACTACCACTACCACTTCCTCCATCGCCGGCAAAAACGTGACGAGCATATTTTAGATGGATCAACGTCCAGTAATTTTTATTTGCTTGTAATATTACATGTCCTCCCCGACCACCATCTCCACCGTCAGGGCCACCTTTTTGAATAAATTTTTCTCGGTGGAAATGCATAGAACCTGCGCCTCCTTTACCCGAACGGCAAAAAATCTTGACGTAATCAACAAAGTTTGTTTCAGCCATCTATTTTATAATAATAAAATTCTCGGGATATTTTCGTTCGAGATAAGTCAACATGAATTAGAACATATTTAATGTCGCCATGATAAATTATCATCATCTTCCCGATATATACGTTCCAAGCGAACCTCCACTGCGTTTTTATGTGCAAGTAATTGTTCGTGTTCAGCCATAATTTCGATTGCATTACTCAACATCATTAACCCATCACGTGACAACTCCTGAAAAGAGATTTTTTTGGTAAAACTATCTAATGTAATTCCGCTATAGGCTTTTGCAAAACCATTCGTGGGTAAAGTGTGATTTGTACCGGAAGCATAATCTCCCGCGCTTTCCGGACTATAATCTCCCAAGAAAACAGATCCTGCATTAATAATCCTTTCACCAACAACCGTGTAGTTTTTTGTCATTATAATTAAATGCTCAGGAGCATATTCATTAACCATAGAAATAGCATCTTCAATTTCAGGAACAAAAATAATTTTACTGTTATCCAACGCTTTTTTTGCTAATTCTTTCCGAGGCAGTAATTCCAATTGTATCTCAAGTTCACTCAATACAAGTTCGATTAGTCCTTCATCCATTGTAATTAAGATTGATTGACTGTCAACGCCGTGCTCAGCTTGTGATAGCAAATCAGCAGCAATGTATTTTGGATGAGCAGAAGCATCTGCTAAAATTGCTACTTCAGAAGGGCCTGCAGGCATGTCGATGGCTATTTCGGTTAAACTGACTAACTGTTTTGCTATAGTGACATATTGATTACCCGGCCCGAAAATCTTATACACTTTTGGAATACTTTGAGTTCCATATGCCATGGCTGCTATGGCTTGTGCTCCACCAATTTTGAATATCTTTGTCACTCCGCATAATTGAGCAGCAAAAAGTATAGCATCAGGAACCTTACCTTTATCATCGGGAGGTGTGCACAAAATAATTTCTTCGCAACCAGCAATTTGTGCAGGAATGGCTAACATTAGTACTGTAGAAAAAAGAGGTGCTGTACCTCCAGGAATATATAATCCTACTTTTTGAATAGGTACTCGTTTTTGCCAACAACGAACTTGCGGAATCACTTCCATGTAGGGTAATTCATCTTCTTGCGCTTCGTGAAATTTCTGAATATTCCTTTTTGCTTGTGTTATGGCTTCTTTTAATTGATGTGGAATCTTTTCTGTTGCTTCTTTGATCTCTTCAACGGTGACTTGTAAGTTTTCAAGTAAAACATGATCAAACTGTTGTTCATAAGTAATCAGCGCCTTATCACCTCCTTCACGAACAGCATCTAAGATTGGTTGTACGACAGTAATAAGACGTAAAGTGTCAATTACTGGACGTTGCAAAACCGATTTCCAAGTTTCAACAACCGGATTTTTAATAATTTGAATCATAAAGTTATTATATCAGTAATACATTTATATGCAGGGTGGGTTAGTGACTAAAGAATCATTTTTTCAATTGGAATAACTAAAATACCTTCAGCTCCTAATGCTTTTAGTTTTCCGATAATTTCCCAAAAACGTTTTTCGTCTAAGACAGAATGAATTGAACTCCAGCCTTCTTTAGCTAACGGCATAATAGTCGGGCTTTTCATGCCTGGTAATACTGCGATGATATTATCCAATTGATCGTTTGGAGCGTTAAGTAAAACGTATTTTTTCCCTTCTGCAGTTTGCACTGCATCAATGCGAAAGATAAGTTCGTCAAGAATGGTTTGTTTCTCTTCGGACAAGCCGGGTGTGCCAATTAGTACTGCTTCTGATTTCATAATCACTTCAACTTCCTTCAAATGGTTACTTACCAAAGTACTTCCGGAACTTACGATATCAAAAATGGCGTCAGAAAGTCCAATGCTTGGAGCAATTTCAACTGAACCGGTTATAATATGTGTATGTGCATGAATCCTTTTCTGAGCAAAAAAAGTAGTAAGAATATGTGCGTACGAAGTTGCTATTTTTTTTCCTTCAAACCATTCTAGTCCGCTATAAGATTCTTCTTTAGGAATAGCCAGAGAAAGGCGGCATTTACTAAAACCCAATCGTTTTTCAATGTTAGCTTCAACAGCACGTTCCACAAACTCATTCTCACCAACAATGCCAACATCAGCAATTCCGTCAGCAACAGATTGAGGAATGTCATCATCACGTAAAAATAACACTTCAATTGGAAAATTTGAAGCAGGAATCAACAATGTGCGTTTTGCACTGCCAAGTTTAATACCTATTTCTGAAAACAGAAACATCGTATCTTCATATAAACGACCTTTGGATTGAACTGCAATTCGTAACATATAAAAGAGTGATTAAATACTTTGTTGTGGTTTGTGTGAAAGAATATACATTATATTCTTGAAGAATAAAAAAGGCCTACCGATTTATGGCAAGCCACATTTAATCAGGAAGTATTCCTTCTTATGCCTACCGCTTTCAAACAGTTTATTGTAGATGCTTAAAGTGCTGTAAGAAAATCAACTTCATCGTGGTTTAATGTGGTTACAAAAGTAATCATTTTTTACCAATTAACCATTAGCTTAAATGTCAAAATATTGGAATACAATTCATGCATTTTGGCAATCACAATATTACTATCTATAAAGTTATCCTTAAAAATTCCTTCTATTGTTCTGAATGCCATATTAAAACTTCCATTGTATCATGGCCCTTGCATCAGTTTTATGATTATGATTTATGGTTTCAAGACCTGATCCAATAGATGACACATCTTCATAAGTTGTTTGGGCAATCTTAATCCAAAATGAGAGGTGCTTATTCATATTATAGTGTATGTTGAGAACTGAGCGGCTTCCTTTGCCATAAAGCATTGGCATAGAAAACACATATGGAATGTCTTTTTCGTAGATATAAAAACGTGCATCATAATTTGAAGCATCAAAAAGTTCATAGCGAATATTTACTATCAAAGGAAGTCGGATAGGGGTGTATGAAAAATCTTGAGTTAGTAAGTAATTGTAATGCACTTTTGTGATTTCATCAGCTCCATTATTTATGGCAATAATATTTTTAAAAGCGAAATGATTTGTTAATATATAATTGAGCGAAAAGTAAAAATTAGTAGTGCTGTATTCTCCTGTAAAATAAGTTATTCCTGTTGAGCTCAAGTTTTTTTCTTTTTGTTTATAGCGCATTTTCCAAAGCATTTCCAATGATTGTGAAGGTAAATAATGTGCCGTAAGCAACAAATCGTATCCATTAGATGGACTGCTTACTAAATAGTTGAGCCACGGGAATTGATACGTATCGGCGGCTAAAGAAAATTGCCAATGTCGAATAGGATGTGCTTCGATGCCAATGTAATATCCATCTTCATTTTGAACAGAAGAACTTTCTGCAAACCCACCTGACATAAGTACTGAGAATTTCCGAGTATAATGACGATAAAGTGTTATGATGTTAAATGTTGAAATAGGAGAAAACAAACATCCGTCAATAGTAGCTATTCCCATTTCATCTGTTATGGCTGTTTCTCCAAAGAAATTGAATGGATGTAAGCGAAATTGGTAATTGACGCCGCCTACAGATTGATGATTTCCAGAGAAAGCGAATAGATTATCAGGCCTTAATTTGGGCTGTAACGGAATTCTTAATCGAGTATCCGTTAATGTCAGACCAATATGAAGATTTTGAAGATGCCAGTTGAAATTTCCACCCATGACTTGTAACCAAATAGTGTTTTTTCGTTCTAAATCACTGATAGTACGATGTAACCCGTTTGTTTTTATATAGGAGAAGGCGTTTCCTGTAGAATCACCATCAATAAAACGAAAAGAGTAAAAAGCAGAAACTTCTGTTTTTCCTTTCTTTAAGGTTACTCCTATGCCATGCAAGTAATTGTATTCATCGGTGGACGAACATTTGCGAATACCTGTGTTTTGTGGTAACACATTGATCACATCATTCGATTTATTGTAAGTTAATTCAGGATGAATAACAAGCCCTTGTCCAAAATTGGCACGATAATTTCCTATAACAAGCGATTTAATGATACCAAAGTCACTTAGTTGAAAATATGCCGAATAATAATCAAACCCTTTGTGACAAGAGCCCCAAAATTGCTCCCCGGGATCTTTTTCTGATGTTATGCCTAACGCTATCTTATCACGATATCGAAACGAATATCGCATGGAGAGATAATCTGGATCTCCTACATATTTTTTATTCGATACCAATGCCAATGAATCGTTCGTAGTTGGAGCATATCCTCTTTTTTGCTCTAAAGTTCTGTCAGTTCTCCATAGAAATTCATTTTTTCCTTTGTTTAAAATGGTTTTCAAAGATGGTAACTTTTGTTGGGTAGGGGATAGAGGACCTAATATGACAAATGGCAATAAATTTCGAATTACAAATTCATCAAACCCATCCACCAATTGCAGTTCATAGAATGATCGCATGGGTTTATTTCGATAAAGATAATAAAGTAAACCTTCTATTTGTTGATCAGTAAGAAATTGTAATTTTTGCAACTGTTCTTTTGTTGTGTTATTCAAATTAATTGGGTTTTGTGCAAAGTAGGTCAGATCTTCCTCAAGTGTTGTAAAATCAATATCTGTTTCACTGTTTGCCGTCATGTTTTCATAAATGCGAGCGATCACTGAAGCGGTTGAATTTTCTTTAGTTTGACCATGAACAGGAAAAATAAATTGGAACAAAAAGCCACTTATTAAAATAATTGTTTTTGATGTTTGAGTGTGGTTCATGATGGATTCCGTAATATTTTTGTACAACCTAAAAGAGATATTGTAATCCACCCACTGAAGTAATTCCGAGAACAGGATGTTGTTCAAAATTCACATTGATTCTGAACTGATTTATTCGTACACCTGCTCCAAAAGTGGGAATAAATGGAGAACCATAACCACCTAATCTTACCGTCAAGGCATCAACAGGTCGATATTCTATGCCAAAAGCCCATTGTAGATTGGAATTAACTGCTTTGGTAAACTGAGTCAGCCATAAAAACTCTTTTGAAAAGCGATAACTTGACCCGATATTGATAACAGAGGGAATATCTTTAATAACAAGTTGATAATGTATTTTTTGCCTTGTTGGGTTGAATGCTGAAAATCCAATATACCAGTTTGGAGATAATTCAGATAAAAATCCTACTTGTGCCAACAAAGTGCCTTTATTTCCTTCTTCATTCGAAAAATAAGCTCCATAATAATTGAACTGAATGCCAATGGTTAACAATTTATCGAAGGTATGTGCTATCGCTATCCCTACTAATATTTCAGAATAGGTGGAAAACCCAAAATGCGACACTGCGACACCTAATTTTACAGGATCAATCGGAAATTGGACTGATGCATCTATTGTAGATAATTCATTAACTGCAAAACGATTTTCAACTAACATGGAAACTTCAGCTTCAGATGTGTTTTCCAATAAAGCAGGGTTATGAAATGGGATCCAATCGCTTTGACGTGCAACAGTGGCGTTGCCTGCTGCATACGATTCCGGGATAATCACATTTGATTGTGCCTGAACGTGAAACAAGCAAAAAATGAATCCAAAAAGAATTAACCAACTTTTCATGAAGTTATCAAGTATAACTCACATTTTATTTTATGTGTTTATTCTTATTGAAAATAGATTTTATAAACAAAATAGACACATTGCGCAAATATAAATAAAACAATTCACATATTCCCCTTTCTCCCTTTTTATCAACGAAGTCGTCTTGACTTTTACATAATTTAAATACTAAAAGAAGGGAAGAGCCGTTTTATGAAAAGCAAACATCATAAAACATAACCCTTCCCCATGTACTTAGTACTCGACAAAGATACGATAAATAAAGAAATAGTGCCATTCATACCTGAACCCAAGAGAGGGTTCA
>Ga0224527_1000248_pt1 | contig 41651 bp, 34 predicted proteins | sample CBST0metaG_FD_179882 | JGI IMG/M metagenome (GOLD analysis project Ga0224527, IMG submission 179882) | Peat soil microbial communities from Stordalen Mire, Sweden - C.B.S.T0 | ecosystem: Environmental > Terrestrial > Soil > Wetlands > Peat | place: Sweden: Norrbotten County, Stordalen Mire... | reverse complement strand
CTTCCCACAAACCTTGGAAATCGCTGCGGCGATTCCCACATTACCACCGCCACGACTACGACGGGGATGAGTGGAAATCCCCCTAAACCCGCCGGTTAAGGGATACGCATTCTGAGGGCAAGGTCACTATTTCGATTTATATATGGGACACGATACTAGGCCGCCAATGAAAATGACCTCCACTTATACCCCTGTCAGAATCTGTTCAACTGGCTCTCTCAATCACGAAGACACGGTGCAAGTTCCGCGACCTCGTGATTTTGTAATCAAACCCAGAAACGTGCATGCCCCAGGTCCCGCGTTCGGGACCTGGGAGAGCATGACTTCATGCGCACACGGTGCTAGTTATGTACGGGGGTGCCACTCAAGTTTGTCGGAGCTGATACGCCGGAAAACTGGGGAGCTCCACTGGTCCACGGCCCGCTGATCGGCCTTCCCACAGCTCTCTGCACCGAACAATTCATGCTGTGTGTTCCGGAGTTGTAGACGCATGCGTCGGTAGTACCATATTTGCAGGCGTTCGCGGCGTCCGTGCCGATGGCGGGTTCACTCGTATAGCTTGCGAGCTTCGTGCAGTAGGCTTGCTCGTTATGTCCTGTTCCAACCGTGCTATTACCTGACTGAGTTGGCGAACAGGGACTCGTACTCTCATTCGCGCAAGTATACCCTGTACCACCAGTACCCCCGGCTACCAAGTAGCCCTGACTGACCGCGGCCGAGACGGTCTGAGCAATATTGCTCGTATCAGATAATGACCCACATGCCGTTGGCCCACTATCAAAAGGAGTATTGATTAGCTGTTCGTTCAACACGGTGAGATACTTGCCGCCATGGTTAACTGTCGATATATGGCACGGCTGCGATCCGCCGACGATGGTGTTGTTGAACATGAATTGACCGCCAGTATTTGAACAACTATAGCCGGTCGGACCCGCATAGTCCCAGTTTTGCCCTACGCCTGCGGTTAAATCATATTGAAGGTTATTGAACCAGTACTCGGGCACTCCTTCCGGGCAAAACCACAATCTAGGATTACCGGTAGAGAATCCAGCGTCGTCGTGCCTAACAATATTGTTGTAAAAAACGTTCGGGGTATTCTGTGGCTGATTTGTGGCTGTTCCTGGATTGTCGTCGTTGCACTCCAAAGTGTTGCCGTGTGTAGGAACAGACGGGTTGAAAAAGTGCTCGAAAATATTGTCGTGAATATCGTGGCAAAACTGCCCTACGCCTTGCGTCACATAACGAATGATTGAATCCTTGAAATGATAAAAGGATGGAAAAGTCCCCCACCCCGCGACTCCAGGCAGCGAATCACTTCCGTCTACGACAATCGAGAATATGTTCTGCAATCCTCCATTTCCGCCACCAATCACAGTAACTGGAATAGTGTTGTTCCCAGTTCCCGCCGCGGATGTTGCTGTCCATCCGTGGATATATAGGTTGGTTTCAAATACCGTGCCAAAGCCACTTATTCCTGTGCCCAGATACGCAATATAAGTTCCGGTGGTACCGCTTGTCGGGCTTGAAGCGTTTACGCACAATCCTGTAAGTTCGAAATTGTCAAAATACACATTTCTCGCCAAGCTAACTAATGTGTTGGTTACATCGGGTGGAGTATTCGGAATTTGGTACGCGCAGCTTGCCACATTGGAATTGGAGGTTGGGTTGTCTCCGGTGAAGATTGGCCGCGTCCACGAACTTCCGGTGTACCATGATTGGTCCACTCCATAGTAAATACACCCGCTCGTCACAAGCGGAGACCCTACGCATTTAGCATCATCTCCTGAACTGAACAGGGACGTGTGAAGATCGAGGGTCCCACCTGTATACGGAGAGGCAGAGGACTTACCAAAATGCCATGTGTCGCCACCGCGGAATATGACCCCATTACCGGCCGCAAGTCTTGTGCTCTTGCACACATTGGTGCAATTCGGCATACCTGGAGCATGGATCCACGGAGTCGATTCGCTGGTCCCGTTATTTGAGTCTGACCCCGCCGCGGCCACGAAGTAACAGTTGTTGCCAGTTACAGGAACGCCAGTTGGGCAAGCGCCGCCCGCAGCGTAGGCTGATCTAGCCAAAATAATCAACGCGATCACCATTACAAAGCGCAATGCTCTTTTCAAAGATTTCACCTCAACTTTTAATTTCTTGCCGAGCCATATCACATTACCGTATTCAGTCTAGATTACTGTTGCCCCCACGTCAAGGTTACTGAAGTTTCGCTTCAGCGAAGCACCCTATTTGCGATAAGGGTCGAACAACAAACGATTTGGAATAAAGGCCCTCATGGCGCCTAGACCAGAAATTGCTCCAGTAACCTCGTCTCTAATCGGCGGTCAAGCCATGCGGTGGCTGCCAATTGACACGGTCGGAGCGGGATCGGGCAAGTCGAGCCGCCGTGCTACGCCCTCTCTGCCGTGGCAGCACCGCACCCTCCGCGGACGGGCCAGACAGACTTTCGACGATGCGTTCGCGGGTGCATCCTGCGGGAATGCCAAAAAGCAACCTCGCGGTCGGCTTGACCAAGCCCGGCAGAAGCACCAAATTCGGCACAATCTCCGCGCGTGACGGTCTTCCCGTTGCCGTATCTGTCGACAGCGATTCCCTTCCGAGTACAAACTTGTGGAAACTGTTCTCGAGAGCATCTTTGTGTAGGAGCGGAACTCTAGCCGCTTAGTCATGCGATGGGAATACCAGATACGCAACCGACTACCCAGAGCTCAGGTGCATTTTCAAGCTGCTCGGACATCTACGAGGCGGCCTCCAGGAACTCCACCAGCAACCTCTTTCTTGTCAGCACCCAAGCGATGCGCCGCCCGCCAAATGCTACGGCGGGGACGGGGGTGCGAACAATGATCGAACCTACAGATTTGCAGAACCCGAGGTGCGACTCCAGGTTGTCCACCTCATAGCACAGGTGGTGCAGGCCGCCTCCACGCTCCAGGATGCGCGATACCGGTGATTCGGGACCTGCGGGCTCGACCAATTCGATCAAAGAATCGGCCGCGTTGGCCCCCTTCAAGAACGTCACTCGGACCTTTTGCAGCGGATCAAAAATGATGTTTCCATCCCAAGTGGCGGCCAGAGAGCGCGCGAAAGATTCGGCGCTCTCCTCGATTGATGCTAGTACGAATCCAATGTGGTGAAGCTTGGGTTGGCCTGGAGGACAAAGACTTTGTGACGATGGACTATTCATTTGACCTCAGCATTCTTACGGCCTTGTCCGTGACGAGGCAGATTGGTCAACTGCAAACCACACGTGCCGGATCATTGCGGAGACCCAAGATTCGCCTTACCCAAGTTCTCGGTCGGTATGGACCCGGGCTCGAATCTTGCGGCATGGCCCCGCTGAACTGGGACTCCCAAGTCGCCACCTTCCCTTGCATATTCAAACCGCTTTCTTAGGTTCAGAATCGGCTGTTCAATTAGGTAAAAGCTCAAGATCGCGATCGCAAGGTTCGCTACAAAACAGACACCAACATACAGGAAGAATCCAAACGGAAGACGAGTAAAGAAAGGCTTAGATTGTTCAAACGCAGCAGTCAGGGGAAAGTGATAAAGGTACATCCCATAACTGTATTTTCCCAATCTGCGAAGTGCCCGCGCCGAAAAGAGATTGGAAAGTGGCCCTACGGCTAGAATCAATAACGCCCCGTACGCAATTGCGATCAGGCTGAAACCCGCCGTGCAGATTACACGGTCGGCATGCACCGTTGTATGCCGGAAGCCACAAATCAGAAGGACGGCTATAACTGAGACTGCGAACACCGGGAGTGCAAGCCGCTGACATAGATTACGCAGTCCCATTCGAAAAAGGATGGCTATCGCGCTGCCCAGCGCCAAGCCGTCCATTCGACAAGGGAGAGAAGCGTAGGCCCAGTTCGGGAATACGATGCGAAGAACGAGGGATACTACAGCCGCTGCTGCGCAAAGACAAAGAATATGGGAGGGCCTTCCGAGCCTGCGAATGAGCCACGGCCACACGGCGTAAAACTGTTCTTCGACAGACAGAGACCATACGTGCGTAATTCGAATCGGAATACTCACTAGCGACGGCCAGATCAATGCGGCCGGGTAGCCGAGATACACCAAGAAGAACATATCGCCCTTATGCCAGGCGCCCCACGGAACAACCAGTAGCGCAATTCCCGCAAGAAGGTAATAAATCGGAAATATTCGAAGTGCTCTTCGAGCGTAGAACTTCCGGTAGTAGGCGGGATCCTTTTGTGTGTCGCACAGAATTCCAGTAATCAAGAATCCTGACAACACAAAGAACAAATCCACTCCACTCCAACCAAGACCGCATACGGTTGCAATCCACCTCACCGCCGCTAAGGAACTGTCCCCCCCCCCGGCCCCGTAATGATGAACAAATACAGCGAGGATCGCCAGCCCGCGCAATCCGTCGAGCGCTGGAATGTGCCTGCTGGATCCGGGTCTCGAAGCGGCCGCATCCTCTTCGGCCAATGCGGCTGTTTCCATTTACGCCCCCTGAGAGGCCAGACGCCAATTCATCTGCAAGTTGCCCCTCACGTCTTAGACCCTGTCCTATTGAAGCAAAGACTCTCTAAGGCAGTCCGATCCGCAAGACCTAATCTGCCGCGCGATGGTCTACTCATTCGACCTTCGCATTTTCATGGTCCGGTTCCCCCGAGTTGCACCCCGTCGTTCCCACCCAGCGGCTTCGCTCTCTACCCAGCAGGTAAGCAACTGGCCCCAAATCCTATATTTTCGGACTAAACCCAAAATGCGAAACGGAGTCATTGTGAAGGAAGCCAGCTGTGCCTGATTCCACTCGCCTGTATCGGCAAAAGCTCTCGATCCGCCTTCGGCGGCCAGCGTATGCAGGATGTGGCCAGTCAAAAGCCAATGCAGCGCTCGGCCCCGAAACCGCGGGAAGACGTAGAAATCAAATAGCTGCACATCGTCCGGCCCCAACGGAAAATAGTAGGGTGCGATTGTCTGACCCCGCAACGTCCACCCGTAGCCCGCCAGTCGGGCTTCGCATTCAACCAGCCATAATGACGCTCCTCTCTCGAACCGCTCCTGGATATCTCGGCTTGCCAGCTTTGGGTTCCAGAAGTTGGTCATTGATTGCAGGTGCTCGACACTCAGTTCTGTCTTGGCCGTTATGCGCTGCACTCTCAGAGTGTCAGGAACGCTTACTGGGGGCAGTTTTCGCTCGTCCAGGTCGCAGTACAGGACCACCATGCGACCCGCGAGAAGCGCATGCGTACCAGCGAGTCGAACGCGGTGTAGTGTGGCCGTCAAGCCATGGAGCCTGTAATAACTCGTAAGCCGCGAAATGGAATCCGAAATGCTCATGATAGTGGCTGTTCCTCCGCCTTTTTCGACCTGTAGCCAAAGAGAAGCTGTTGCAGGCAGGCGCCACTAACCATTTGTCGCACTTCGTTTTCCGGTCTCTTGTGGAGCTTTGTCACGTTTGATAGAGCAGCGATCACGTAGCGCAGCAGATGATGACAAAGAATAATGCTCCGAATTCCCACTACACCCAGGAGCGTGTGGTGCTTCCTCCAATAGTGCAACACGGACCGCTGCTGCGCGACTGCGAAGCGAACTGGATACGGGGCCGTGGTTTTTCCGCGGTCATGAATTGCGCGTGCACCGGGGTAAAACACCACCTGCCATCCTGCTTTCCGCGCTCGTCTACACCAGTCGACGTCATCGCCGTACATGAACAAGTCTTCATCAAGGAGCCCAACGTCATCAAACGTCTCTCGACGAATCATTGAGAAACACCCCACAATCACGTCAACGGCGAGAGTACGGTCATGGGAGAAATAGAACATGTGCTCTCCGGCGAAAAGCCGGGACCCCTTGAAGATGGTCTCGAGGCGGGTTGCCGAGCAAAAGTTATTCCATAGTGTCGGGAACCTTCGGCAGGTACTTTGCTGACTCATGTCCGGATTGAAGACACGCGGTCCCACATTCCCCACTTTTGGATTCTGATCCAGAAAGTCTGCAAGAGCGTCCATGCAACCAGGAAATACGATCACATCCGGATTGACAAGGGCGATGTAACGTCCTCGGCATTGCCGGATGGCTACGTTATTTCCCTTCGAGAAACCCAGGTTGACGCTGCTTTTGATCAGCTTAACCCATGAGAATCTAGTTTCCACCATCTCTATCGTGTCGTCCGCAGACGCATTGTCTACCACAAGCACTTCCATGCAGCGCCGTGGAGGATCTTTGGCCAAGCTCTCAAGGCACAACTCCAAATAGCGCTTGGCGTTCCATGCGACGATGACGACGGATAGTTCTACGGATGAGGACAAGTGCTCCATTCGCTTACCTTGTTTCCGCCGGCTGCCTGAGGGGCCGGGCGAGATTTAGGGGTCGTAGAGAGGCGCGAAGCGTACGCTTCAAGGCCAAGGCTGTTTTGACCATCCTGGAGGAAACGACACTTTCTGACGCAGTGTAGGACCTGATTTGACAAATATCCACGCCCGAAAGGCCTCTTTTGAAGCTATAAACACCTGGATTAGCTGCGGGATCAATACCCCCAAGGTCGTACCATCTGATGCCGCGGTCCTTGAGCCAGTTAATCAACGTCCACTGCAAGAGATAGGCGCCTTTGGAATTCAGACCAGCATCGCTCGTAGCACCAAGCAGGTAGATAGCGGAGTCGCCCATCACTGAGGCAACAAGGCCAGCCAAGGGAACGCCCTCGTCCTGACAAATCAAAACGAGCATACGCTGAGACTCCGTTAGAGCGCGTTGAATCCGTCCGAACTCGTCTACATCTACCGATGTTTCAAATACCTTGCGATTGCGCATCTGGGAGTATATCTCGCAAAATGCCTGGTACTCATGGCTTCCACATCCCGACACAACTGTCAGATTATTTCTCTCTGATTGCTTAAGCTTGTTTCGCCATTTCGCATCCAGCCGTCGCCGCAACTCATCAAGCGGCGGGGTAATATCCATGAGGAAAGTACGATATGTCTCAGTGGGCTCATAGGTTTCTCGAGAGAACTTGTCAAAGGCTGATTCAAACACTTCGGCCCGTGGCGATCCAGCAAATGCGTTGGGGAGAATACACACGAAGAGTTTTCTCTTTTTTACGTATTCGTCCTCAATTGCAACGGCCAAGCGTAAAGGGACTTCGGGATCGATGGGGTGACAGCGCCGCTCCCAAAGCGGTCCCCAGCGCAGATAGGCCATCCCGAACCTGAGCGGAGTGGGACGAATAATTCTGAACTGAGCCACTCCCAGGACTTCGCCATCTCTTTTTAACACGAGCCGGCTGAGGTTTCCTTCGCCCCAGCGAACTCCCCCATACGCGGCGCTTTGATAGATGTTCGCGTCGCAGAATAAGTCGAGTATCTGCGACCATTCCGCAGACGACGCACGATCCACTTCGACTTGCCAGATTGAATTGGGCATAGTGATTGAACGAGCCTGCAGAGGCATTAGAGCTGTTTTGACTCACTTGTCGCCATCAGAGAGCAACGCTCTGCGATGGAGTACTTCTGGAAATGTAAGGCGTACTCACCGGCTTGGCTTGGAACACGTCATAGTGCCACACCTGGCGGCTTTCAGAGCTTTCCTCGCCAGCAGTGAAACCGAGCCTGCGGTAATGATCGGCGACCATGCTGTTCTTCTTTGACGGGATGTACACGCCGACTATCTTGCGTATTCCTCGAGCTTGGCACTGCTCGAGGAGTGCATCAAACATGGCCAATTCCATCTCTCGGTTCAAGACGCGACAGCTCATGAGCCAAAGGTCCATCTCGAGCGCCTCGTTGATCGCTCGCCCAATGAGTACTGTGACCAATCCATTGTCGCCAAACCTGTCAGCCAGGCGACCATAGAGGGTGATCGACATCGGGTCCTGGGCGACGGCTTCGACTTCTGCGCTCGTATATCGTCTTGTAGTCAGATTGAACTGATTCGTCTTGTTAATCAGCTGGGTTATGCGCTCGAGATACAAAGAACAAAACGGAGCGATCTCGGCAGTCATTTCGAGCGAGGCTAGAAACTCTCCATAGTCGCTGAAGTTAGCCTGATACGTGATCCGCTGTGCATTCAAACTGTAGTAGGAGGAACGACTGAGATCGTCCCGGACCACTTTCTGAACTTCGAAGTAGTGCTCTGCTTCCAGAATCTCCGCAAAACGGGTCACATCGGAACCTACTTCCGGCGTCGCCACATCAGGCAACTGGTCCGCAACTAGGGCCCTCTCCGCCGGATTGTCATCGACGAACACCATACTGTCCAAACCGATGTTGAGCGCTGCCGCAATCTCGCGGATGTTGGCCGGCTTGGGAGACCAGTTTGCTTTGAATGCGCTGAAATCATCGAGCTTTAGGACACTGTCCGGGTGAGAGAACCCCTCCCTTGCAACGTCGATGTCGTTTTTCGAGCATACGGCCAGAATCACACCACGTCGCTGCAGATTCTTCACATATAACTGAAAATCTTGGAAAGCCTCACCAACTGGGTGGTCGCGGCCCAAAATAAGATTCTGCACACCATCGTCCCCCACGACTCCACCCCAGAGCGTGTTGTCCAAATCAAGAACAAGGCATTTCTTTGACCTTCCGTAAACGGCCTTCACTATGGCGGCGACATTTTGAGCCAGTGCGACGGTCGCCGTCGGACTCACTGCCATGTGGAAGTTGTACCAATAGGTGGGACTGTTCCAGGCTCTCAAGCCCACTTGCGCAGAAAGATAATGAACGTCATTAATGAGAAAACGCGTGTGGTTACGCGCATAGGCCGAGAACTCGCCATTCATTCTCATGACGAAATTGACGCGTCCAGACGATTCGAACGCCTCGGCGTTTCCAAGCGGTCGGAGACTGGGAAAGTCAAAGTTATTCTGGATGATCAGGGCACCCAGATCCGCGTGAATTTTCTCCCAAAGAGATTGATATCGCTCCACCTCCCGGCGGACACGCTGTTCAACCTCCGCTTCATCTTCCATTGATTCGGGGAATTCTGAGATGTTGCGCCAGGTAGTATGGATGAGAACCACTTCGGGCTTGAACTTCCACAATGCCTGGTTCTCGAACAAGACGTCCTCGTAGTAACAGTTGTATCCGGACTCGTAGAAGGTCGGTTGAATTCCCTGAGCCAGAAGAAACAACTCGAGCATGCTCTTGACTTCGGTTGTGGTGGAGCCACCTAAAATTGCGATGCGTGTGGGTATGAGATTAGGTTGCGCCAGCAGTTCCCTTTTCAGAGAGTTTCGCTTGCGCAGGATGTTCTCGGGGACGATTGGGAACCGCAGCTCCTTTAAGAGTTCTGATTGCACCGGTCTGGCCTCCAATACCATCACAAGACTCCACAGGGGCTTACCCTCTGATTGGAACATGATCGAACCGCAGAGCGCTGAGGATGCTATCACTTGCTTGCGGCTCGATTGCCTGACGGATTGTCGCTATCCTTGGGCTATTCGGCTGTCACATTGTCACAAGGAACTACCGTCCAACCCGGCCAAACGCACCAGATCGGAGACTGTCGAGCAGCCCACAATCCGATCGGGGGAGATGGATGCATCGGAGGCTGTCTCCGCCAAAACGATCATTCCTATGAGGGCGATCGAGTCCCAGTTCTGCAGTTCGTCCAGTTTCTCGTCGCCGCGAAGGGTTCCAGCGCGCAATCCGAGAATTTCGTCCATCTCCAGAAGAAATTCTTCACGAGTCATCGTCTTTTGATTCTCAGGCATGCTTCCTCTTCTCCTCAGCTTTGCCGCAGCAATCACGATTCGCCAATTCTTGCCGATCTGCCAATGAATGAGTTTGGGCGGTCCGTACAGTCGATGGGCTTCGAAACATCCGATCTCGCAGCGCGCGAAGGCGCGGAAGAACCTCGATTTCGAAGATGAGAGTGCTCTCGCTTTCGGCACAAGTACTGACCCTGTCAAGATGAAACAGGTCAGGTTCCCGTGGATTGGCGACGCTCTCGCTCAAGAAAACAGTCTCATGCCCCGTGCGCTTGAGATGGTCCGCCAACTGAGGAGTGAGATCTTTCGAGGAACCGTAGGGCACGCTGAATGAACGTATTGCCGTGCCTGTCAATGCCTCCAGTTCTCGCTTGTTCCTGTCCACTTCTGAAACGAACTCTTGCTGCGAGAGACATCTGCAGTGTGTGTGGGTATACGTGTGGTTGCCAATCTCGAAATCGATGGAGGTCAGATTCTGAAGCTGCTTCCCAGTCAGATACAGGTTCGCGTCCTTCGCCATTCGGCACTCATCGATTCCAGAATATTTCCGCAAGGCGTTCAGAAATACTTCCCGCTCGTTTAGTGAGATAGTTTGGAACAGAACGCCAAATACCTCTGCAAGAGAATGCAGCTCGAGGCTTTCAAAGCCCGGAATTGCTTGTGCAGCGGAGTTAATCTTCTCCATTCCCAGCACGTTGGCAACATAGCAGACAAGATTGTCTGGCGCCAAGCGCTGGTTATCGACAAACGCGGCGTTGACGAAAAATACGGCTGGGACGCCATAGCGCCGGCAGAGGGGTCCGGCCCACTCCGCCACCGATGCATACGCGTCATCGAACGTTACCAGAAGCGCTCGAGGCGGTAGCCCATGGCCATCCCCATTCGTCAAAACATCTTCCAGACGTACCGGAGCATAGTTTGCAGTGAGAGCTCTCAACGCCGCTTCGAATCTCTTCGGGGTAACGTTCAGCCTGATCCCGGCCGTAAAGGGCGACTGCGCTGCTGATATGTTATGGAAGACTACGCATCGCAACGAGCATGAAGGACCAAGCAGGCGCGCGACCGCGAGGGAGCCGGGTATACGCCGGAATACTTCCGCGGCCGTACTCACTGCGACGTTTCGCGCTCTGCTATAAGACAACTTGTTCATTCTCCAGAAATGTCCGTTGCCACAACTCCAGGCTGAGCAGGGAGAATATCTCCTTGGAGTAGTTGCTACCGTTGGAGTTGGCGCGCAGGAGGCCTTCTACCGCATCCTTGCGAAAATAGCCACGGCTCATTGTCTTACTGTCCGTCAGAACGTCCCAGACTACAGCCTTCAGGTCTTTCCGAAGCCACGACTCATAAGGAACAGGAAATCCCGTCTTTTTTCGTTTACGTATCTCAGCAGGGATGTTCTTGGACAATGCCTTCTTCAGAATGTATTTCGTATCAGTCCCTTTCAGCTTGAGGCCAGGAAGCAAGGACGCTGCGAACTCCAGCACTCGATGGTCCAGCAAAGGCACGCGGAGCTCAATGGAGTTGGCCATCGTCATCTTGTCCGCTTTGATAAGTAGATCGTCCGGCAGCCACGTCTTGGTATCGATGTAGAGCATCGCGTTGAGTGTGTTCAGATCCCGGACCCGAGATTGCAAGGTGCGCACAGGTTCAACGCTATGTTCACGGTCAACGGCTCTGAGGAAATTAGGCGAATATATGCTGCCAAGCCGGTTACCGGTTGTGCGGTACGGATTGGAAGTGCGGCTGTAGTAATAGTCCGGAAATCGATCCGTCATCAAGGGCACATACTTGGACACGCGAGACAGGTCGAATAATGACGACGCTAGAGACATTCCTCCGGCAAGAACATTATTGAGCAAAGAACCGCCTCGTTTCATCCGCTCGAGCCATACCAGGTTGCGATAGTTGCTATATCCGGCAAACGCTTCGTCTCCGCCTTCCCCGGAAAGAAGCACCGTGACATGCTCTCGAGCAAGTTTTGAAACATAATAGAGGGCAATTGCAGGCGGTTCGCAGACTGGCTCTTCCATGTGCCAAATGTATTTAGGCAGAAAGGTGGCGAAATCCCTCGCCATGATGGTCATTTCGTAGTGCTCGGTGCCGAACCTCTCCGCTGCCAGTTTGGCGTAGGGCCTTTCGTCAACAATCGCATCCCCTGCGAATCCGACGGTAAAAGTACTGATCTTCTTCGAGGTCTGGTTTACAGCCAGGCTCAGGATGCCCGTTGAATCGACCCCGCCGCTCAGGAGAACTCCAACCGGCACATCTGCGATCATGTGCAAGTCGACAGTCTCCGAGAGCAGATTGAGTAGATCAACCTCTGTCTGCCTGGAACTCTCATGTCGAGTGGACTCTGCGAACTCAAGATCCCAATACTGCCGGACAACCGATACGCCGTCTTTCACCAAGAGATAGTGCCCAGGGGGAAGCTTACGGATTCCCTTGAACAAGGTCTCCTCGCCAGGCATATACATAAACGTCAGGAATCTGTCGATCAGGTCCGCATCGATCTGCCTGTCAACGGTGGGATCTGCGAGGATCGCCTTGATCTCCGAGGCAAACGCCAATGACTTGTCGGTTAAACGATAATAGAGAGGCTTTATTCCAACTCGGTCTCGCGCCAGGAAGAGTGTCTTGTTGCGTCCATCCCAAATGGCGAAGCTGAACATTCCGCGCAGCTTCTCCAAACAAGCAGGACCCATCTCCTCGTACAGGTGGACAATGACTTCCGTGTCAGTCCGCGTCTTGAACACATGGCCTTTGTCCAGGAGAAAGACGCGCAGAGCCTGATAGTTGTAGATTTCACCATTGAAGACGATCCAGATCGACCCATCCTCATTCGAGAGCGGCTGATGGCCACTTTGAAGATCGATGATCGAGAGTCGGCGAAATCCCAGGCCCACTGGTCCTGAGACATAATATCCCTCGTCGTCAGGTCCACGATGACGAATCGAATCCGCCATCGCCTTCACGAGCGTCGGAGAGATCGTCGCCTGATGATCGAACACGAGTTTTCCGCAGATCCCACACATATTTTTCTCAAGTTACTGGTCTGGAATTCACTTCCAGATAGATGGCATTCCACACAGCCGTCTCAACTGCTGCCCTCGAATATAAGCGGAGTATGACCGGTCTTCCAGGCGCAAAGGTCGCATAAGATGAGCCTTCACATACCCGTACATCATTCCGATCGACCCGACGATCAAAGGCTTCTGGCTCAACCGAAGCACGCAGCTAGCCATCACAAACAAGGGATGATAGCCAGACATGTAGCAGGCCACTCCATGCTTCACCCTGTCGCGAAATAGTCCTTCCTCTGATCCCGTGAAGCGATGGTGAAGGAGCTGCAGGTCCCTGAAGGTGTGTGTCTTCCAGCCCATCATATTGGCCTTGACTTCGTCGATCGTGTCCCATCCAGGAGCCGGCCAGAGTCCTTCAATCGCTTCCCAACACGCTCGCCGATAAATCTTTGTCGCCCCTCGCACATGAAAGCGCGGATGCTCTTCGATTTTCATCTTCCCCGCGATATCGTGAACGATCTCCCCGCCCCCGATTCCCAGTCGTGCGTCCTGACGAAAGTACTCAAAGCTTTTCTCGAAATACTCCTGTGCAAAGCTGAGATCTCCATCGAGTTTGACGACAAACTCCCAGTCATTGCATTCAAGCGCCTTGAAGCCATCGTAGAACGCCTCCATCACTCCGCCACCCGACTTCCGGAAGCCTCTGTTCTGACGATGTATGACGCGGATCCAAGGGTGCTGCACCGCATGCCGATCCGCAATTTCACCGGTACGGTCACTGGAGCCATCATCAACAATGACCCATTCGGTCGGACGCACCTTCTGCAAACAGACAGACTCGATGGTCCCTTCTATATACTTCTCCTCGTCGCGAACAGGAGTAATGATTACGTATCGAGTCATCTCTATCCTATTGTTCTCTGCGGCACGTTGCCATCAAAGAAGACCCACGCGAAGTAGCCCCAAGCGGACTTACGAAGCGGATGTTTGCTGTTGCTTTCCGAGTTCGCGGCAGATCACCTCGAGAATTCGCTCCGCGCTTTTGCCGTCCCACGCCTCTGGCATGGCAAACTCCGCTCCCAACTTGAGTTGTTGTCGCGTCGCCTGGCGAATTCCTTCCGCGCTTGTTCCTGCAAGAATATTTGTGCCGACCTGAATTGTAACTGGCCGTTCCGTATTCTCCCGCACGGTAACACATGGCACTCCGAGAGCGGTTGTTTCTTCTTGAATTCCTCCCGAGTCTGTTATGACGACAGCCGCATGCTCCATCAGACAGAGGCAATCGATGTAGCCTAGTGGATCAAGCAAGCAGATCTTTCCATTTGTGCTAGTAGAGGACCGCTTCTCTTCGTTACCAGCTCCGTTCACATGATCGAAGAAACGCTCAAGACCAAAGTCGGCAATCCTCTGTTGTGTTCTGGGATGCGCGGGAAAGATAACAGCGCAGGAGCTGGCCAACTCTTCCAGCCCTTCCAAGATGGCCAGAAAGCTCTCGCGATGGTCGACGTTGGAGGGCCGGTGTAGCGTGAGCAATGCGTAACGAGCCACGCCATTCCCCGGCCTCTCGGCGGAGTCCATGCCGCGGAGGTTTAGAGTGTCCAGAATGTGAGAGGTACTGGCTTTGCTCCGAAAGGCAAGAAGCGAATCAATCATGGTGTTGCCGACAAAATGCACCTTGTCATCGGGGATACCTTCCTGCTGCAGGTTCCTGATACCGCTCTCCTCTGTCACAAACAACAGGTCTGCAAGGTGGTCCGTCAGTATCCGATTTGTTTCCTCCGGCATGCAGCGATCAAAGGAGCGAAGGCCAGCTTCGACGTGCGCAATGAGTGGTCTGGTTCCGTTGCCGTCAAAAGAGATCTTTGCTGCGACCAGAGCGCACGCCAATGTGGAGTTCACATCGCCAACGACGATGAGCAGATTGGGTTGCTCTTGCAACAGCACACTTTCGAAGCGCTTCATGATCTCAGCCGTCTGCGCAGCGTGAGAACCTGATCCGGCTCCCAGGTGCACGGTCGGCTTGGGAATGCAAAGGTCCACGAAGAATCGATCCGACATCGCCTCATCGTAGTGCTGGCCCGTGTGAACCATCACGCTTTCGATGACTACCGGTGAATTACTTACCTCCATCGAATTCGGCAAGGCGGCCATGCGCTCGTTGTGTTCCCGAATAGCAGCGATAATGGGTGCGGCCTTCATGAAGTTCGGTCTCGCCCCGACTACAGTCATGATCTTAGCTTTCATGGGCCCATCCGATTTCACAAGTATTCTGTTTGCCCTCGCAACTCCAGGGCGCGCTTGCATGTGCCATGCATTGTTCCTCAGGCTGAGGGTTGTATTTTCTTGGCGAATGCGAACAGCAGCCACCCGAATTCATACGGCCGCTGTTCAAAGAGGGTTTTCAGCTTGTTAGCGGGCGCTTCCTCGCTAGATGCTCTGACCACGCTCAATGCGATTTCTCGGTATTTGGTCTGCTTCTGACGAGGAAGGAGGCACCTCCAGATCACATTTTGCGAACACTCCCTCATGTCCATGCCGAGTTCGTTGGCCCCATAGATCCACCCCAGTCCTTTATAGATGGACGCATCGAAACAGCGTCCAGTGATATCCTCGACCGCAAACAGGGCCATTGGAACCATTCCGTGCTGATGCACCGAATAGACCGGATAGTGGCTCAACACGCGGGCGCTACGCGCATCATAAAGCCACCACCACTGGCCCAGTTTCCCTTGGGCTCCACATAGCGTCGTCGCGCATTTCATAGTGCGACCAATCGAGTTCTCTATTCCAAAGGCCTTGGCGTACATCGACATGGCATACATCGGGTAGACTTGATCCGCCAAACTCCCGATGTGTCCCCTCAAACGCCCGGCGAATGACCTCTTCACCCCCATGTGGCCGAATAGGCCGCACTCGCCTTGATTCTCCTCAAGCCGGCGGCATGTTTCAGCGCACAAGTCTCTAAGACGATCGGCCAGATTCGGACGCGCCTCTCTCGCGTGCGACAGCCCAGCCAGAAACCAGGCTAGCTCCATCGTGTGAAATTGCCGCGCGTCAGAATAGCGATCCAGTGCGGTCTCGCAATTAAAGGAACGGAGGACATGCTCTAGCCGATCAGGGTCAAACGATGCAGTCATCCAGATCAAGAGGCCTAACTCACCAACTCCGCGAATCCATTCCCTGGCGCGGAGGAGGGATTCGTAACAGCCTCGCGTATCGAATGAACACTCCACCCCAACCGATTCCAGCTCCCTTAGTCCCAACAGAGTCATGGCTGTATACCGCGGGGACACGCCTTCGCGCACAAGGCGTCCGGGAGTACCCACCAAACGATGGCAAAAGAGCTGTTCCTTGGCGTCAAACATGGACGCCAGACCGCGGACTGCCAGGTCACACAATTCAGGAATGTCTCGCTTGCCCACTTCTCTCGGCGCTTGTCGAATCATTGTATCAATCATCATTCTTTAGGCTTCTTCCCTCGGATCTTATGGAATATTCAGTCGAGTCAGCTTGGAATGGGAGTTTCGGTGAATCATCCTCTGCACGATGCGCGCTGACGACCGGGAGGGTACTCTATTCTGCCGACCGGTGTTTGCCGAATTAACTCCGGCCGTGACACGCTCTGCTGCTAGGTGGATCTCAGCAGGTTGCCAGAACCGCAGTAATATGATGTACCACTGCCTCCAGAGTCTCCAGGTGACTCGGTCTGGGAGTCTGCGTCTTGGCGCGATGCACCAGCTTCAGTTTCTCGCGCACATCTTCCACGCTTTCCAGCAGTACCAACCTACCCGTCTTTGCCAGTTGCTTGTCGACCGCTCCCATGGTTCCACGGAATAGGCTGTAAACCGGGATTCCCAAGGCGGCTGCTTCGCGGTTCATCGTGCCTCCGCCGCTTATCACGACGTCCGAATACCAGACCAGATCCAGGCCATTGACCGCGTGCTTGGGGACAACGATTCTTCCCGTTGCGAACAATTCCGGATTCTCTTGCCTCAGAAGTGCCTCCTGCCTGTGTGTGCGCGGCAGCAGCACCGTCTTGACCTCCGGATGTGCACCTAGCATTTTGAACACTTCGATCAGCAGCTTCTCGCTCTCCGGGTTGTGATAGTGGGCCTCTGTAGCAGGCGGTCGAAGCGTAACCACAACATCCGCGGGCCTAATCCCAAGAGTATTCATCAACGACGGATCAGGATCAAAGAATGGAACGTACACATCTTCCTTAATCCCCGGATAGTGCAATATGTGGCTCCGCAAGATGCCGTTCTTTTCAAAATTTCCGGTCGGAACGACCCCCGGCGTCATGACCCATTTCCTTTGCGCTGAACCAAGCCAGCCTGTTACCCGTTGATCCGCGTATTCGTAGTCTGCGATATTTATGCTGCGGATCCCCAGGATGGCCGAAAGCACCATCAAGGATCTGGAGCCATGCGAGACGCTGATAGTGGGCCTTTCTCGAAGGATACAAGGCGCCAACTGGAATACTCGGACGGCCAGTCCCACCAGCTTTGCCATTCGATTCTTCCCGTAATGGTGGCCGATTTTCCGGTACTTAAAGCCGGCGAGATCCGCGAGTTCGCAAACCTGAAAACAATCCCTCGCAGTCAGTACCACTTCACAGTTCCGCTTTTCAAGTTCCTTCATGATTGGAGCGAAAAACGGCACATGAGGAGAATTCTCCAGGTCGATCCACACCTTCCGGATAGGGCGACGCTCTTTCCCCACGCGTTTTCCGCTCTGATCTTCGCCTTCAGGCAAGCTCTGCTCCGCATCAGTCATTCCTTCCGATTGAATCGGTAACATCTACTCTCCTTCAGGCAGAGAGTCATCACTTCTCTCTCCTGCCACGCTATAACCTGCTAGTCGCTCCGCGCTCAACCTTTCTCTTTGCTGTCTCGACAGTAACGAGATTGAACGCCACGCCGGAATTCTTCGTACGGACAAGCATCAGAACCTTGTTAATGAGGATAACTCACGGGTACCACCAGAGCGCCCACACCTTCCGGCGGCTTGAGAGAGGCCTTCGAGGTAAACGCCATGATTTCTTCGACCACTCGGCTTTGTTGCTCGACTGTAAGCTGAGGGTACATTGGCAGGGAAACAATTCCAGCGGCAACTTTCTCTGTCACCGGGAATTCTCCCTTGCTGTATCTCAACCATGTATACGCGTTCTGCAAATGCAGCGGGATTGGGTAGTGAATTCCCGTTCCAATGCCGGCATTTTTCAAATGGTCCATCATCGCATCACGATGGTCGCAGCGGATAACATAGAGGTGGTAGACAGCTCTAGACCATGCGGGCTCATGCGGAAGGATCGCAATTCCTTCTGCGCTTAGGAGCCGATGGTAATCAGCCGCTCGGTCGCGCCGCTCGGCATTCCAGGTAGATAGATGAGGCAACTTCGCACTCAAGACTCCTGCCTGGATCGCATCAAGGCGCCCGTTGTACCCCTCTGTATCGTGGTAATACTTCTTCACTTGGCCATGATCTCGCAGCATCTTGACTCTCAGCACAATATCCGGATCATTTGTTGTCACGGCCCCACCTTCGCCACACGCTCCGAGATTCTTCCCAGGGTAGAAACTGAACGCAGCTGCATGGCCCATGGCCCCCGCCTTGATCCATCGATTGTTCTTCTCTGAGAAGTACTCGGCGCCGTGCGCCTGGCATGCGTCCTCGATGACTTTCAATCCATATTGGCTCGCAATCTCGAGAATTGGGTCCATGTTGGCCATCTGGCCATAGAGGTGAACAGGTATGACTGCAGTTATAGGCCGTCCACTGCGAGAGCTTATGAGCCCGCCAGATTCTCCACGTGTACACTTTTCTTCCACGCACCGTTGCAGTGACTCGACCGACATGTTATACGTGCGCTCGTCGATGTCGATAAATTCCGGGATGGCACGAGCCTGCGAGATAGCTTCCGCGGTCGCAATGAATGTATTTGGTACGGTGAGAACTACATCTCCAGACTGGACGCCGCAAGCCAGGATTGCGAATCGCAAGGCATCGGTTCCGCTACTGACGGCTGCGGAATGTTCCACACCGCAATAGGCGGCAAAGGCCTTCTCGAAATCCTCCACCACGCGGCCGCCGACAAAGCCGCTGGTGTGTAATGCCTGACGAAACACGTCACAAAGTACCTGTTCGAGCTCCACATGCGGAGTTACCAAATCCAGAAAAGGAATACTGCCCGATGCGGCACTAGCGATCGACATGTTGGCCCTCCTTATCTCTGTCAATAAAGCGCAAGATTCTTGCTGGATTTCCGGCTACGATAGCGTTGGGTGGAACGTCTTTTGTGACCACACTGCCAGCACCCACAATGGCGTTCTCCCCGACAACTGTGTTCGAGAGAATCGTGGAGTTTGACCCGATGGACGAACCCTTCTTAATCACCGTCCGTCCAATCGCCCAGTCGGCTTCAGTTTGAAGATTTCCGCCGGCGGTCGTGGCTCGAGGGTAGATGTCGTTAATGAACATAACCCCGTGTCCTATGAAGACGTTATCCTCGATGACGACGCCTTCGCAGATGAAGGTGTGGCTTGAGATCTTGCAGCGCTTCCCGACGCCAACGTTCTTCTGTATCTCCACGAATGCGCCGATTTTTGTCTCGTCGCCGATCGCGCAACCATAGAGATTAATGAACTGCGAGAGCCGTACGTCTCTCCCGAGTCTCACGTCGGGTGCGATGCAGTTATATGCGCTCATAGGTACACCAGCGATCCGCCCTTGCTGAGTGACTTGCTGGCAGACTCCAGCATTTTCACGACGCGAAGACCGGCACAGCCGTCGTTGAATGGTTCCTGGTTATGCGAAACGCAATCCACGAAGCAGGACAACTCCTGGCGCAGCGCTTCGCCCTGTTCGAGTTGAGGGGACCACATGTCTCCTGAGCGGTAATTGACCAGCAATTCGTATACGCCTTCCCTGCTTGTGATCTTGACTCCTTTGTCATAGACCTTGACCTTTTCGTCGGCCTCCAGATCGTTCCAGACGAGCATGCGCTTCTCTCCCCCAATCAGCGTCGTGCGCACTTTTACTGGAGAGAGCCAGTTCACGTTGATATGAGCGATGACTTTCTCGGGGAAGTACAATGTCATAAACGCTACGTCCTCGTGGCCATTCAGGTGGCTCTGGCCCGTCGCAACGACCGCCTCAGGACTTCCTTCGATCAGGTAGTCCATAATAGACAGATCGTGCGGCGCAAGATCCCATAGGACATTGATGTCGTGCTGGAACAGCCCCAGGTTAACGCGGGTTGAGTCATAGTAGTAAAGTTTCCCGAGCGTTCCCTCTTTGATGAGTTGCGAGATCCTTTTCACTGCCCCAGTGAAGAGGAAGGTGTGGTCCACCATGATCTTGAGGTTCTTCTGCTGGGCGAGGTTGATCAATTCCTCGCCTTGCTCCGTATTGCTCGTGAAGGGCTTTTCCACGAACACGTGCTTCCCATTTTCCAGAGCGGCTTTTGTGAGCTTATAGTGCGTCCAGACCGGAGAGACAATGGCGACGGCATCGACGTCGGTCGACGCTATCACCTCGGAAGCGTCGGAGATTACCTTGATGCCCGGATATGCCTTTTGCGCACGCACACGCGCTGTCTGAGTGACATCAGCGATCGCCAGGACCTTGGAGCCTTCGAGGCTCACGAGATTCCGTACCACGTTTGGTCCCCAGTAACCATAGCCAATCACGCCGAAGTTCATAATCTTTCACCACTTTCAAGACCCTTCCTACAATGCGCACGCCGGGCTCGCGAACCGCAAGTCCAACCCACATTCGTAGGAAGATGTTTCCAAGGCAGATCCGACAGCAAACCGATTGCGACCTACTCAATAAGCTCCAGAGCCTCTGATGACCGCCAGGGGTGTACGCATGAGTATCTTGACATCGAGCCACGGAGTCCAGGCCATGGCGTAGCGCAGATCCAACCGCACCATGTCGTCGAACTTCACGCTACTCCGTCCGGTGACTTGCCATAGCCCGGTAATCCCAGGCTTGACTTCCAGCACCCGGCGGCGGTGCCAAGTCTGATACGCTGCGACCTCGTACGGAATAGGCGGGCGAGGGCCAACAAGAGACATTTCTCCTTTAAACACATTCAGGAGCTGAGGAAGCTCATCGAGGCTTGTCCTGCGCAGCACTTTTCCTACCCGCGTCACCCTCTTATCTTTTGTGAGTTTATACACGGGGCCGCGATTGCCTGCAAGCAGTTCGCATTCCGTGGGACTGTTGATCAATTTCCGCACATACTCTCTATGTTCACTATGGTCATTGTCCGCGTACATGGTTCGAAATTTGAGAAACGTAAAGCACTGCCCAAACTGTCCAACTCGCCGCTGCCGGAAGAATGCCGGGCCTTTCGAGGACGCCTTAACCGCAAGCGCAATCATCAGCAGCAGCGGCCCGCACACGAGGAGCAAACTTCCACTGACGGCAATGTCAATCATTCTCTTAATGATCAACATCGACTTTTTCCCCTTCTCGCTGCTCATCAGGTCCTGATACAGGACAGGGTTGCTCGGACGTCCCGACTCGTCCTCATTCCAGTCGTCGGGATAGTAGTGAAATGAGATTCTTACCTGATTCAATTGCTCAAAGGTAAGCTCATGCCGCAACGTGGCGATAACCCTGTCCAGGATTGTGCACAGGGCTGAGTTCTTGTCGTTCCCCACAAGCCCCGTATACATGGCGCCAACAATGGACCGCTCCTTATACCAACCGATGATGTCTGTGGCCCTGCTGGATGATAGGAGCGCTGCCAGGACACTGTCGAGCGCCGACCCGTTCCGCTCCGGACCGTCGCGGCTGACTGCTTCCAGCAACATGAGGGCAAACGGTGTCTTCGAGCGCTCCGTTCGGGCGCGTTCGATTGCAATCGCGCGCATAAACGTCTCATCGTCCAGGGGAGGCCGCTCGTTTGGGGATACCGATTCGAATGGGGACTCCTTCTGATATGAGGGGGCTTCTTTCACTCGATTCGTCACGACCTATTCCTTTCTCGCACAATGGTTTCAATCTATGACTGCATGGTGTGTGCGTCGGCTTTTCGTTGTTATCTCAGGGACCTCGTATCCTTACGATGGCCCATTTTCCGTGCTTTTCGAGTGCCCGGCGCTATTCTCTGCACGTCTGCTTCAGCGCGACCGATCCGCCTATCGGGAGCAGCCTGCCCCGCGCAGGATGAAGGCCTCTCACTTGCCTATCAAGTTGACAGCATTTGTACCAGGGTGGACATCTTGATTTGTGCGCGCCTTGGAACGCCTCGAGCTTGTAACTGAGAGAACCGTCCCTTCCCTCCGAAGTATCGACACCAGAGCGAAGATCACAGCCAAGGCGGCCAGAAAGAAGACAATCCCGCCATGATGATGCAAGCTTCCTGTGAGGTATCCCCTGTCCACTCGGGTTCCAAGTGTCGCAATCGTATAAATGCGGAAGCCATTCTTCGCTACGGATAGCGGCACCGCGAGTGCAATGACAAGTGCTTTTCGCCAAGGCGAGCACAGTAACAGTTGAGCTGCCACGGAAGCCACGACCAGCAGCATCGAGCTTGATCGGATACTGCTGCATTCGGGACCGACTACAAGCGTCACTCCAGGGGTCTTAAGCAGTATCCCGTCTTGTATGACAATAATCCCAGAAGCTGACAGAAGCAGATGGGCTGTCCATGCAGACCCCTCTTGCAACAGAGCTACTGCCGCATTGAGAGCCATCTCCGGCGCAGGAACCACACCGAACAGCAACAAGAGTGGAAACATTGTCGACCGCGACGCCGCAGAGCCAAGGCAAAGTACAAAAGCCCCAATCCAGGAGATCACGAGCGCAAACATGCATATTGCGAGAAACATGTCCGGAGATAGCCGTGCGGACCATCCGCGCGCCGCCAGGGCGATCAGACAAGCGACCGCCAAGATCGAGGACCCCGTACGAACACTCGGCGCAGCCATGGTTTCGAGCGATCGACTCTCCCGAATAAGCAGAGCTACGCTAATGGGGATAACCAAAAGGATATATGTATATTCATCCCTATGGAGCGACAGCCCGACGGTATCTACCAGCGGACGCCATCCAGCGGCAAGAGTGGCGGCCAGGATGAGGACCAGACCTGCCCGCGGCCACGCTACCTTCGTCATGACGTTGTCCGCTCCTACACTTTCGCTGATTGGATTCCACACCGCTTTTTGCGGCCGGCCGGACTATTGAACGGCGGCCAGCGACAGCATGTGATTCTCGATGAGCGATCTACTCCCTTGCGGTTCGAGCTCGGGTCTGCGAGTTACTTCGTAGGTAAGTCTCCCATCCACAAGTCTCGCAAACGCCAATACGGCGTGCTTCGCTCCATCTCCTACAACGCGCCAGGATTCCCCGTCTTCAACAATGGACATCCGATCTCGCGCACGCCACCAGTCATTTATATCGCCCGGAAGGGCAAGCCAAAGATCCTCGCGCCGCCGTAACTCGTAGAGCATCGCAAGCAAGTCTTTGTATACAGCCTGCGTGCGTGCCTCAGTGATGTAGTCGGGATGAACGAGAAATGTCGCCAGACCATTCTTGGCAAGGATCGTTTCGAGTTGATCTCTCCATAACTCGGTGGACCGCTCGTTGAGCAAGTGGAACAACGTGTAGTCCTGGGTGGTCGTAAGAGGAACTTCGAGCATATTGTCGATGAAGTACGGCATCACCGTGCAGCAACCGCCTCGTTGAGGGTCAAGATGAGCAACATTCGGCATCGACATGTCGAAAGCAAAGTCCAGATCCTTGTACCACTCTGGCCTGCGATAGAGCACCGCCGACCGGAAGCCTCTTGCGTCATATTCCCGGCCATAGCGATTGATATGGGAGGCACGGCGAAGAAACTCGGAACGTTCATCGAACAATCGTCCGTCGTGGTTTAGGTCCTGCACGCAAACTTCGCACCCGCGGCTGCGCAAGGTCTTCAGGTATTCCGGCGTCACCGCATAACGACCCTCTGGGACAATCTGGTAAGACGCCTTGATTCCAAAAGAATCGTCAATCTTCAGCAGGGTCTCCGTGAAGTCCCGTCCCATTGCAGTCTCAACATCGTGTGTCATCGAAATGCACGCCCGTGCACCATCCGGCCAAAACCAGATGAAGGGAATACGGTCGACGCCGCTGGCCTGCAACGAGAGTTGCAACATGTTCTCGCATATGTTTTCGACAGTGGTATCAACGGGCCACTGTGGAAACTTCCTCTTGTGCCAACTGCCCGCGCGGAACCGCTGAACGTACTTTCGCATCGAGCGCCGCGTCAAGGGACGAAGCCAATAGTAAAAGCTCTTCAATGCGTTCTCGCATGTGCCCAGTTGGGCGCCGGGGTAACGCTCCAGGCGAAGATTGTCGATGACCTCATCCGGGTCAAATGGCAGCGCAGCCTGCGCACCGTTGCAGGAGACGTGCGGAAATATGTCGCAGAGTTCGGAATTCAACCGCGCTTGATGCAGGCCGCCCACGGTTCGACCAAAGCAGGTTGCCGATGGGCCGAAGTGAAAGTATCCTGCGTCGGCGGACAATTCTTCGCTGGTGTGAAAGGCAAGGGCTTCCTCCGGGCAGCGATAGCGCTGAAGAACTGCCCGCACCGAGGGACGTGCGGCTCTCGCGTAGGTTTTCGACATCTGGCAACAAGGTATTTCCAATTCGCGTCCTCTGCCGTATCCCGCACATCCGTGAATGATACGTTTGTGGCCCTCCGACACCTAACCTATATGTCGGTAGGCTACCCTTCCGGCAATCGATGTGACCGCATCAGGCATCACCGAGAACAGGCGCCGAGCGGCCGGCAGATACGGCTCCATGACATTTCCTTTTCTCGCGCTTCCTGGGTAGCGAAGATAAGTGAGCCGTCTGCAGATTGCCCCCAGCCTGTTCTTAAACTCCAGCAAGCCTCTTTGATCGAGATCGGTGCGGCCAAGGTCGATCTTCTCCGCCCCTGCCATCTTGCTTTCCTCGATCAACTTCCACATCAGAAATGGCATAGCGGCCAGATGATGGAACTCCGCATCGGAGCACCCATACTTGTACACCACCGTGTTGCCATGTCGCAGCGTCAGAATCCCGGCGATGGCAACTCCTTCTCTTCGGGCTAACCGGATCTCCACATCGGATTTCATGAAGACCAATATCTGATGAAACCACTCTCTGGGTTGCGGCAAAAGACGGTGACGTCTTCTGGTCATCACGATCAGCCGATAGAAGTCGTCGAGAAGTCCTTCCGTGCAACCTTTCTCGTAGGACAGATGCTCGTGCTCTGCTCTCCGGATACGACGCTGGACGCAGTCCTTATGGAGGCTACAGAAAATCTCCTCGAGCGCAGGCGACAGATCGAGGGTATGACACCAGAACGATTGACTCTCCACAAAGCAAGCTTCCGAGCTGATTCTCTGGAGGAACGGTCGCAATTCGATGTATCCCCACTTGTGTTTCCGACGCTCGGTTCTCATCCACTCGGTAAGTTCCAACGGGTCACCACCCGCACTCATCAACGGTTCGCAGTGGTCTGAGAAGGGTAGAGACACCAACCGGCTTCCGGTGATCCAGCTGTTCACCTCGCAGAACGCAATCCCATCCGCCAAAGCCGTCCCAGGCGGCGTACTGGTTACCACGATGGGGCGATAGCCGTAGGTCGCAGCCAGAGCCTGGAGCCAGCCTTTCTGATGAAACGCCGACGCCTTGGGGTGAGATCGAGCGAAGTTCTCCCAGCGACTGTCGAGAATCGGGTTGAAGCTGTAGAGCGGCATTGAGGTCCCCGATCCTGTCTTCTCCGGCCAAGTGAAGGTCTTCACAGCTTGCTTCTATTGCAGCCCGCGGAGGTCGGTTCCTCGAGTTGGCTCACTCTCTCACGCCGTTGCTCTGAAGTCCTGTCACCATGTGTCCATTTCCATTGCCATTTCCGCTCCCATTGCCAGACGGAGAGATGGACGAATTGAACGAGGTCATCTTATATTGTTCGATTTTGTAGAGCACCGTACGATAACTCACCTTGAGCAGCCGTGCGGCAGCTTTTCGATTCCACCCCGTCGTTTCGAGTGCGGCAGCGATTGCGCTTTTTTCAGTTTCGGACTTCACGCTTTTCACCAGAGATCGCAGCGATTTTGATTCGGAGATCGGCGCGCCAACCGAGTCCTGTGCGGGCGCCGGATGCTCTCCTGTCCGCGGTATCTCTCGAGCAACACTCAGCGGACCACCCTCTGGATTTGCACGGCTTCTCTCAAACGTCAGCTCTTTATCGCCCACCATCAGGTACCGTTTGACGGACTCTTCCAACTCGGATATATTGCCCGGCCAGTTGTACGCTCTCCAAGACTCCAGAATTGCGGGCGAAAGGTCCCGTGCAGATATTCCGTACCGCCTGGCAAGCTGGTGCATGAAATGACATGCCAGAGAGGGAATCTCGTTTGTGCGTTCTCGCAGCGGAGGGACCTGAATCGTATAGGCAGTCAGATAGCGGTAGAGATTCTCGTCGAGCCTGTTCTCGGATAGCGCGTGCTCTATGTTTGTGGAGTTTGTCGCCAGCAGCCGAACGTCAGCGTCGACAAACGTAGAGGTTCCCGGTCGAGTGAATCGCCCTTTCTGCAGTACCTTGACCAGATGGGATTGCAGTTCAAGCGGCATTTCGGCAATTTCATCCAGAAGAATCGTCCCCTTTGCACAAGACTCCAGCTTCCCTGGCTTGGTTCGACCCCGCGCAACAGTTCCATTCCTCTCATACCCGAACAGTTCCCGCTCAAGAAGGTCCCCTGGCAGCGCCGCACATCTTACCTTCGCGAACTCGAACGCGGAACGGACAGATAATCTGTGAATGAGCCTGGCCGTGGTCTCCTTGCCGCTCCCATCCTCGCCAAGGATCAGCACAGGGACATCGGTTTCAGCCAGTAGAGCAACCTGAGAGCGAAGCCTCCGCATGAGGGGACTGAGTCCGATAAAGAAGCGCCCTTCGCCGATTACTTCCACATCTTCACTGGTGAAATCCAATTCTGCGCCATCGCTTCCGGTGGAAAGATTCTGTCGGATCGCTGCCTCAAGTTGGCACTCCTCAAAAGGTCGGGCAAGGTAATCGTTCGCACCAAGACGAATTGATTCTTCCTGCCTCCCTGCGTCATCGGGATGGCCAATCAGAATGATCGGAAGTGAGGGACGGAGGCGTCGCATCCACCGCAGGGTGTATAGATCTTCAGCTTCTCCTTGCGGCAAATCCAATAAGAGCAGATTGAATGTGACTCCTGACTGTACCCTCTCCATCGCTTCCCATGCATTGGCAGCTATTTCTACCTTCCAGCAGTTCGGATCCCCAATCGACCAAAGGGGGCGAAGAACCGCGGAGTCGCCGCTCACGACAAGTACCCTGGCTGTTGCGCTTACACTCATTGTCGCTGATTCTTTCTCGGACATGTTGCGCATAACAAGGCGGAGTTCAAGAACGCTGATGCGGCTTTGTCACTCTGGGTTTGGAGATGTAGGAAGTGAATCCACCTGTCGGTGGCAAAGAGATAGAATGACCTTCCTTTATGGAAACAGTGTGCATGGCACTCTATGATGGGTAATTATTGACGAACCTACCCATGCTGGCTTCAGACGGTCGGTTGGCATATCCCCTATCCGCTGACATCGAGGTCATACGAACAGTGCAAAAGCAGATAAGCTTACGTGAGAAGAACGGAAGCAGCGATTTGTGCTTCCGACTCCGGACTTGGTGAGGGAATTGCCCAAGTCCGGCAGATGGGAAAGAGCGAGGAAACCAAGCTCATCGGGTCCAGGACTTTAAGCTGTCTCGCGGCCTTCGGATCGGTTTCGAGCGCTGAACGACATGGCTCCAAGGCAACTCCCCGCAGCCAATAGCAGGTACAAGATCGCTGCACCGCCCTCCGGTGTGGACACCCACATTTCCTGAGGTGAGCCATTTGAACCGCCTTGTCCTGCAGTGGGCGTCAAAATCCAAAGATTCGTATCCTTGGCCAAGGCAGCCAAAAGTGTCGACGAACTGGTGCTCAGTACCGCCGAAAGCAGGGACGCCGCGTTGGCGTCAAGTGCGACGCCGCTGAAAGTGTAGGTGCTTCCGACCTTCGTTCCGCCCGAGGTGATCCACCAGATCGCAGCCGAGAGGTCCGCCTGCTGTTGTGAGTTACCCGTGCTGAGCATCTGCGTCACCAGGTTTGCAACCTCGGCATAGCCTGCGACACCGATCGTCGAGCCAAACCTGGTTTCGGTGATGTTGGATGCGTTCAGGGTCGAGGCTTGCATCCCGGTTGCCGTCCAGGTCTCGCCGTTGACAACATTATGGGCATAGTCGTCGCAAATGATCGTACTGCCAGCATTGAAGGTCGGCCCATTGTTATAGGTGACAGTCGCTCTATATGGGTCAGCATAACCGTCCCCGACCACGATGGTATTCTCGGTCGATGAAAAGTTGATGGAAAATGTTGAACCGTCACTTTGCCCAAACGCAGGAAGCGCGAAGCACAACGTCATCAGTCCGACTGCAGCCACTCCACCATATCGGATTGCCATTCTTTACTCTCCTCTCACACTCTTCTGTTTGCACTCTTGTGACCCAGTTTCCGCAATCCTGAGGATAGCCTCATCCTAACGCGAACCCTCCTACTGTCAAGCCTGATAATTATTGCAACTTGTTGCAAATACTTTATCTTGAGGGCCCATTCCTGGATGAGCAGATGCGAACCTTGATTCACGCCATCTTCAGCCATCGATGGTGTTTTTGGTTCACTCGCCGGCCTTCCAAGAGACCACTATTCTGCAAAGTGTTGCAAGTTTTTGCAATAGCCTTCGTGGCGTGGTTTGGCTTCAAGTCTTATTCACATCTCGGCCGGAGTGCCGCCTCTTCCGCAGGGGCTGCCTTTGGATCTCGCGGGCGCAGACAGCGACGTTCGCCAACCTTCTACGAATTCAGGTGGTTCAGTTCCTTCTTGATCTCGGCAGCGCCAATGTAGTTGGGATAACTTTTCAGAACATGCTCAAAATGCTGGCGAGCCAAGGAAGGCTGTGCTCCCTTTTCGTAAGCCATTCCCAGGTGATAGTGAATGTCAGGGTCATCGGGCATCTTGTGCTTTTCTTCGAGTTGGAGCGCCTCTTGAAGATTGCTGATGGCCAACGCGTAGACACCCTTTTGGTAATAGATCCAGCCCATGGTATCGACAACGCCAGGAGATTCGGGCAGACCTTTCCGGGCCGTTTGAGCCAGCGCCAACGCGATATCCAGGCTTCCGCCAGTGCACAGCATCATACGGGCAAGGCCGTTGGCAGCCTCCGGATTCTGGGAGTTCAAAGCCAATACACCCTGAAAAGCGTCTTCCGCTCTCTTCCATTCACGCTTCGAGGCATGGAGGTTCCCCATCAGGATGCCCAGGCTTGCCTGGCGTGGGTCCTCCTTGAGCGACTGCTCTCCACCGGCAATCGCCCGATCGACCTCTCCTCTTGCCGCTTGCACCTGGCACAGTTGCAATACAGCATCGACATTGTGCCGATCCAGCGCAACGGCCTTCTGGAACGCAGCCTCTGCCCCTCCCAGGTCCTTCTTGTCATGAAAGAGCACGGTACCGCGTAATTCGTGGAATTTACTGTTCGCTGGCGATTTGGCGATTTGTGCATTTACGAGCACAACCGCCTTATCGATCTCCTTCTCTGCAAGGTATGTGTTCATCAGGCCACGCAGGGCGTCTGTCGAATTGGCGTTTCGGTCCAGGGCATCTTGAAAAGCCTTGGTCGCGTCACCATACTGTTTTTGGGCAAGCCTCAGGTTCCCCATCTGCACGTAACCGAATGCATTCGCTGGAGCGACAGCGATCGCCTTCCGAATATCCGTTTCGGCTTCTCCATACTGGTTGCGATGGATGTGGGCCAGGCCGCGAAGCGCGTATCCGTCCGGCGACCAGGGACGCAATCGGATCAGTTGGGTCGCCGCATCTTGCAGAGTGCCTATGTCGCCCTGCCGTATTGCCGCGGCGGCAAGGGCGCTCTCTGCATCGACCATGTCGGGATTGATACGCAGAGCTTCGCGCCATTCACTCTCGCCGTACCCCAGGTTCCCTTGTTTTTCCAAGGCGACCCCTAACACGTAGTGCGCCTGGCCGTTTTCCGGCGAATTATGAATCACATGCTGCAGCACCTGCGTAGCCTCGGTGAGGTCCCCGCTACTCACTTGCATCTGGCTTCGGTAGATCAAGGCATCGGCATCGTCCGGAGTGGCCTTCAGAATTTCATTGACCAGCATACGCGCCTCATCGAAACGATTGGCCTGAATCAGGAGTTGCACATACTTCTTCTTGATCTCCACGTCGGTCGAGTTCTTCTGGTAGAGCGCCTTGTATTCGGTGACCGACTTATCCAGATCCCCTAGTGCGTAATAGAATTCACTGAGCGCAAGAAAACTTTCCGGATTGTGCGGAAGGTCCCGCTTGGCCTCAAGCAAGATCTGCTCCGCCTCGCTTTTCTTTCCCCCCATCAAGTACAACTCCGCGAGCGCCTTTCGGGGAGCCATAGCTGTCGGATCGACCGCACTCGCGTCTCGATATTGCTTCTCCGCTTCACTCATGCTGTGCCGCGATTGATAGAAAGCGCCCAGGAATAGCCGCGCTTGCACGGCCTTGGGATTGAGGTCGATGACCTTCTTGAAACTCGCTTCGGCAAGATCGGGCTGGTTGACTTTCAGCTGCAGCATCCCGAGACTCAAGTACAGTTCCCAGTGGCCCGGGTCGAGTCCTATGGCCTGTTGCGTCTCGACAATCGCGCCCGAGATATTGTTTTCCGCTGCCATAAGACCGGCAACCGCGGAATGGATCGCAGGATCGAATGGCCGCTTGCTCAACAATAGGTCTGCGTTCTCTTGTGCTTCCCGAAAGTTGTGACTCTGGACCAGCACATTCATCATTGCCACGCGAGCCTGGTAATCTTCGGGCCGTAGTTCGATCGTACGAAGCAGCTCTTGGTGGGCGCCGTCCAGATCCTGCAGGTTCCTGTAGCTCTCTGCAAGTTGGTAGTGCGCTTCAGCGTATTTCGGATTGATCTTGATGGCATTGGCGAATTCAGTTGCTGCCTCGCGGAATTGACGATTCTCGAAATACCGCTGTCCACTCTGAAAGTATTTCTGTTTGCGCGCATTGGGATCGAGCGAACAGGACGACAGCAGAACCATGATCGCGCAGATCGCGAGGATAGCGCTCCGTTGGACATCGCCGGTTACGTTGCGACCTTTCCCGTGCAACGTCGAGATGAGGATCCCCCGCCGACGACAGGCCTTCGCCACAATGGCTGTTCCAGCTTCGCTTGTTGGTTGCAATCCGAAATTCACGCTTCGCTCGATTCCCATACTTTTTCCAAGAACACCAAGAGGGATGGTCTGGCGGTGTCGTTCAACTTTGAACAGCGCTCACCCCGCGGATCCGTCGCTCGTCTTCGGCACACTCGGCGCGCTGCGGTAGTAGTAGTCGTACTCATCGTGGTCCGCGTGCCGGGAGCAGTTCAATAGCGCCCCGATCACTTTCTTGGATTCCAACGCCTCGATCCCCCTCAGCAACGGTTGCTTCCTCGTGACCCCCAGACGCGTGACCAGGAGAATGCCTTCTGCCATCCGACTCCACACACTCGTGTCGGCCAAAGGCAGCACGGGCGGAGCATCGATGACAATCCAGTCAAACCACGCGCTTAACTGCTGCATCAGTACTGGCAGCTTCCCTGACTGGAGCAGGTCCAGCGCATTGCTCGAGGCGCCTCCTGCCGGCAGTATCCAGAGATTGAGCCGCTCGAGGAAATAGAGACTCTTCACGACTGCGCGATCGCCCTGCAAACACTCGCGGAGACCGGCTTTGTCCTGCATCTCGAACATCTGCGACAGTGCGGGCCGGCGCAGGTCCCCTTCAATAAGCAACACTTTGTGCTCCGGCTTCAAGGCGAGCGTACAGGCCAGATTGGCAGCTATCATGCTCTTGCCCTCTTGCGGGATCGAGCTCGTGATCAGAACTGTCTTCAAGGGCCTGTCGCGTCGCAAATGCCGCAGTCGTACGCCGAGCAAGCGAAAGGCTTCCGCCGCCGGACCGTCACTCTCCGTGATGCATACCAGCCGGCTCTGCGGAGTGGGCGACACCCTTACCCTTGGAATTTCACTGAAGCTATCGCCTCGCTCCTCGGACGGCGGCTCACTGGAGTCCGCGCAGACATTGGATGTCGAAATGTCGCTTTGGCTGGGCAGAGTCTCTGTCTCCCACCTTCCCACCGCCCTACGCTCCGCGCGTTGCAGCAACTCTGTCGCCTGGGAAGCGTTGGACGATTCTGTCTCGGCATCTTCACTCTCGGATTTTTGCAATGCATCGAATATTTGGCTCATCTTTGCTCACTTCAATGCCGACCGCGACCGCGTATTCGCGCGGCTTGTGCTCGACCGTCACTGCTCGCTATAACGCTCAAGGAGAATTCTCATTGCCCGCCGGAAGTCCATCTCCCGGCTATTCGCGGTTGATCCGTCTTCGACTGGGTCAGTTGGATTCAAGCGAAACTCCTTCGCCACATCTTCAATGATCTCGGGAGTTACGCTTTGCATCTGCCGTGCATAAGCCGTAATCAGTCCGTTCTCGCAAATCGTATTGATCAGGCGAGGCAGACCCCTCGAATAGCGAAATACCTCAGCGACCGTATCCTCGGAAAACAGTGGACAATCATCGGCCCTCTTCCCGGCTATTTGCAACCTTTGCTGGATATATTGCCGCGTCTCGTCCGCGTCCAATGGGCACAGCTGCGTGCGAACCGCGATTCTCTGCTTCAGCTGCCTGAGTCCAAACGAGTCGAGTGTCTCGTCAAGCTCCGGCTGTCCAGCCAACACGATTTGCAGTAGCTTGTCGTCGGTCGTCTCCAGGTTTGAAAGAAGACGAAGCTCCTCGAGAATCTCCGCAGACAGCAGGTGCGCTTCATCCACAATCAACACTGTTGTCATTTGTCGCGACCGCCGGGCGATCAGATACTCTCCCAACCCAAGCAATAGCTCGTGTTTGTTTTTGCCGGTGGCGGGAATCCCCAGGTCGGCGACGATGTACTGCAGGAACTCGGTTGGAGAGAGGCGGCCATTGAAGAGATACGCATAGGCGATGTCTTTGCTCTCCTTGAGCACACCAAGCAGGCAGCGCAGAAGAAAGGTCTTCCCGGTGCCCACCTCCCCGGTCAGAACTACAAATCCCTTGTGCTGGCGCACGCCATAATAGAGAGCTGCGAGCGCCTCGTTGTGCCGTTTGCTCGGCACAAAGCAAGTGGGGTCCGGCGTGAGCTCGAACGGATTGCGCGACAGGTTGAAGAATGCCTTGTACATTTTGAGCCTTGGCCTAATCGTGCAGGTAGCTGAACGCAGAGCCCGCCAGTATGGTGGCGGCTACGATCGCAGCCGTAGCCCAGCCCAGCATCCTTCTTTCCTTGTAGCTTTGTTCTTCCGACGGGACCAGTACGACCGGAATCTCGGAAATAATCGATACCGGCAGCAGGTCTTTGATTCCCTTTTCACTGTGCAGGCGGTCGTCCATCATCTCGAAGCCGCCCACGACGACGATGCCTAACGCCAACCCAACCCCCAACCCCACTCCGCATAATTTCAGTCGGTTGGGGAAGTACGGCTTCAATGGCAGACTGGGGGGATCAAGCACCTTGAACCGCTCCCCTTGCTGCATCTGCTCCATACTGGTCGCCATCTCAGATGCATCTTTCTTCTTGAGAAGATCGTCAAAGTTGGCCTTGGATTGCTCATAGCCCCTGGTCAGATCCGCCAACTGCTGCTCGTTTGCCGGTTCCTGGTTGAGGCGGCCTTGGTATTCATTGACTCTGAGCTTCAAGTTTGCGACCGCTTGCTCCCGATTCTTGACTTCTGCCTGATTCGCCCGCAATTGGCTCTCCTGTTGCAGCTGGGGAGCGTTTCCTGCATTCCCCATCGCGGCGCCATCGTCCGATTGCTTCGTGCCCTTGCTCATAGCTTTCAAGCCAGCCTGGAGATCGCCTCGCGTCTTTTCCGTCTTTGCGATCTCCGCGCGCAGGTTGCGAACGTCGGGGTAATTATCGGTGTAGTGAGCGCTCAAATCTGCCAGCTTCGACTTCAGCTTCTCCAGTTGATTGTCAATTGCCGGCAGATCCGTTGGAGCGCCATCGGCCGTTCGAGGTGCACTGCGGAAAGCGCGGTATTGCTCGATCAGCGATTCGAGGTAAACTCCCTGCTGCTTGGCGTTGCTCAGAGCGTCCTGCTCGGTCTGTAGCTGCGCCTGCAGCCCGCTTAGAATCTGCAGGTTGCTTGCCTGTTGCGTAGGCAGTTCTCCTTGGTGCTTGCCCTGAAAATCCCGAACGCGTGCTTCCTGCTCGGCGAGAGTGGCTCGTGCGTTCTCCAACTGGTTTTCGATGAACTTGGTCGTATCCTTAGACTGTTGCTCTCGCACCTTCAGGTTCTCGTCGATAAATAAGTCCGCCAACTCGCTGGTTACCCGCTGGGCCTGGTGCGGGTCATGCGCCGTATAGGTGATTCGGAATGCGGTAATTTCCTCATTGTGGGCGTCATGCACAAGCTCAACACCGATATCCTTTCGCATGCGCTCCACTTTGTCGTCTGGAGTGATTTTCCTGCGCCCCCCATCGTAGAGGTGGAGCTTATCAATGATCAGAAGAAGGCGCGTACGGCTGAGAATCTGCTGGGTGATACTCTGCAGCCTGTCTTGCAGGTCCTCGTTGATATTGGGCTCGACAAAGTTCTTCGGCATGGTGGGACGTTCCACCAGAATCAAAGTCGCCGACTTATAGGTTGCAGGCAATATCCATCCGGCACTCCAGACCGCTAGCCAACCAATCAGCAGCGGTATGAGAAAGTGCATATGGCGACGACGAGCCACGCTGAGATAGCGCTGGATATCCAGGCCCCTTGCATTCTGCTCTTCTGTAACCTCGGTGACGTCTGCCATGATTATCTTCCCAGGGGTCTTTCGAATTGATAGGAGAGGGACACGAACCCGCGATTGTTGTCCGGGAGGGCGGAGATCGCCTGGATGCCGCTATAGCTTTGATGCTGGCGCTGATATCCAAGTTGCGCGGTGATGCGCTCACTGAAGACGCGCTGCACCGAGGCAGTTCCGGAGAGAGTGTGCCCTCCTGGGTCGGATGAGGCCAGCAACGAGTTCACATTCTTGTGAATCGCGTATCCGGCCGTCGTCTCTACTGCCCAGGCTCGTGTCACCTGCGCGCGTGCGTGTGCATTTGCGGTGTTTGAATAGAAGGCCCCAAGCAGCCCCCCACCACCGTTGACGGTTCGCGAGTAGCTGGCCGCCAGACTGCTGTGGTTGCTCTGCCAACCAACGCTGGCGGTTACCGAAGGCGTCCAGGAGGCCGACGAGGGATACGGAGTCTGCGCGACCGCATAGTGCTGCGGACCGCCCGAGACGGAGAGCGACAAGGCGCGCATCGGGTAGAACGAGTAATAGAGGTAAAACGCATGCGTCGTCGTGTCGCTCCGCGTGCTCGCGGGGCAGGATACATATTGCGAATACTGGTACGTTACGCCCGTGTATTGGGAGCGAGACGGACGAAGATTGAGGAACGCCGAGCCTCCCCGCGAACTCGAATCGCAAAGTCCAGGCACTTGACTAAGACTCGGATAGGTCAGTTTGGTGGATGTTCCACCGCCACCAACCATACTATTCGCACTGAACTGGTAACTGATCTCTCCACTTCCTTCATTGTTGTTCTGGTTTGCGAATGGGGCGATGGCCCCTGCCGCCGGAGATTGCGGCGATCCTGTTATGGCCCACCCGGAGGTCTGGTACGGCTCACTGAACGCATTGGAGCTCTTATTGAAAGAGTCTCGGAGCTGGAGTGCCGTATGCTGTGTCATGCGGTAGCGGAGACTGAGAGACACATCCTGATCCGCGTCGTTGTAGGAACTCAAGCGCTGATAGAAAATGAAGCTTGGGCTATAGGTAAGTGTTTCATGAAATCGAGAGGTTGCTTGGTCGATCGTGATACTCGGCTGAATCGAGTAGTTGAAGTCCGCGATCGGATGAGCAGCCACATACTGTAGGTCACTGTTATATGCCGTTTCGAAGGACACCCCCCCGCGCAGATAGTTGGACCGTGTCTCGGAGCCTGTCGCAGTTGGATAGGGCTCTCCACTGACCGGCGGCGGTGTCCGCATGGGAGCGTCCTCCTCTGCGACCGGAGTGCTACCCGTTGCCGTCTCCACAACTTGAGACCAGGCGGGCAGGGCCAGGAGAAGTAAAGCACAGAAATAGACTCGCGTAAGCATAATTGGCACTTATGGAACGACTACGGTGTCGCGCGGCTCAAGCCGTATATTCTGACCGGCATTCTTGCCTTTGATAACATCCTTGTAGTTGAAGGGAATGCGCGACTCTCCGCCACCGAGCTCCTGACGAAGAATGTAAATCGCCTTTTGCTTGGCGAAATCCCGAAATCCTCCAGCGCTAGCGATGGCGTCCAGCACCGTGGTTTCGCGCGTAAGAGAATATGCTCCTGGCTTCGCGACCTGCCCAAGAATGTTGAATTTCTCACTGTTGATTTCCTGTACGATCACAGTCACTTGTGGATCGGTGATGTACTTCTGGAGTTTGCCTGCAATCTCCTCCTCGAGTTGCACGGGAGTCTGTCCTGCTGCCTGCACTTCTCCAACCAGCGGTAGCGAGATTCTGCCGTCTGAGCGGACTGGAAGCGTTCGAGAAACGTCCGGTTCCTTCCATACGTGGACCACAAGAACGTCGTCGTTTCCGATAATAAAGCTATTGGCTGGCGTCTTGCTCACGCTCCGCATTTCTGGCTGGGTCATCGAGGTCGCCTCGAGGGGAACCGGGTTCTGCCCCTGACTTGACGCCTTTGCTGGAACTTGCGCACTCAGTCCACTGGCAAGAAGAAATAGGACGCATCCCAGGCCAGCGGTGTGAGCGCCTCTGATGTTCATAACCACTCCTGTCGAATATCCATGACTTGCCTGTTCCCCACCTTGCGCACAACAACAGCGGTCGCCGCGATCCCGGCTCTTTTCCCCCAAATGCTGTGCAGCGGTGAATTACGGTCAGCGCGTCTCTGGTCACGTTCTGTCATGCACGCCGTGCACTTGTCGATGCACCGTCACTTGTCGAGGTCGGAGAAGGCCTCGCGCCGACTGCATCCAGCCAGAACTTTGTGTACGCACGTGCGGCTTCATAACTATCGGCGTAAGATTCGCTCCTACCATCGATCATCTTGAGAAGTCCAGGATGCAACAGAGCCACTGTGACAATGGCTGTTGTCGTTACGGTCGAGTCCAGATTTAGTACCTGCCCGTTCTCCACGCTCATTTCCAGATATCTATTGATAGCCGAGACGATCGGAGATATATACTCTCTGCTGTATTGGAAAGCTCCGCCGCGTAGCTCGAGGAACGCCACTGCGATCAGCCGCAAGAGTTCCGGCCTCGATTTTACAGACAGTTCCAGCATCTCGAATATCTTGGGAAAGACCACCTCTGGCGCTTCGCAGTTCTCCATCTTGTCCAGGATTTCGCGCCTGAGCCTGAGTCCCGAAGAGTGCCATCGGAGAGCGGCCCAGAAGATGTCCTCTTTATGATCGAAGTGTCGAAAGAGAGTGTTTTCGCTCACGTCGGCAAGACGCGCGATTTCCGATGTGCTGGTTCCGTGGTAGCCCTGCAGCGCAAACAAATGTGCTGCTGCTTCCACGATTCGCTCCTTTCGGATTGAGTTCTTGGGCATTACGTGCATCTGCGCTCCCTGAGGGGATGGATGGTGTAAGAGTTATTGCGTTGCTCGGGACTTTCGATGACCTACCGTTCGTTTCGAGCCGCGGATTGCGAAACTCACCGTTGCACGGCGAGTTTTACGATCTTCCTGGGAAGGTATTGCGATGACGGATCGCATATTGCACAAGCGGATTGGAAGATGGGAGGGAGACTACACCCTGTCTTAGGACGCAACGGGTTCCAGATCCGTCGCGTCCACCTCGACCGAGGCATGCTGATTGATGAGTTCAAGTGTAAGTACAAACCTCAGGCTCTTGTTGCGTCTCACAAGCACGCCGTGCACGCCCTGCAAAGTCCCACTCTTGATTCGAACTCTTTCGCCGACCAAGAGCTCGCGGAACGGCTCTAGCTTGTTCTCGCTGCAATTTGAGCGTAGGAACTCGATCTGGGAATCTTGCAGCGGAAGAGGCTCCCGGCTTGTTCCAACGATTTGAAGTACGCCAGGGGACTGGAGGACGCCCGCTCGTTCGTGTCGATCAATGTGTACGAACAGATAAGATGGAAACAGTGGATGGATGATCCTCTTCCGTTGCCTGTTCTTCCATACCTGAACCGTTTCGTATGTGGGAAGAAATGACTCGATGTGGCGCAGATCAAGGTGCCTAACTGCGGATTTTTCGCTTCGCGGAACCGTGAAGACAGCGTACCATCTGCGCTCTCGGGCAAGATCCAGTTCCTTATTTGACTCCGCGCTCGCCTGGGGTGAGTTACCTGATCTGCTGTCCATCGTCATTGCAGTTCTACCTCTTGCTCGCTGACTCAGTGCCACGGAGGTGCGGCCCTTCGCTCTCTGGCTTCAACGCGGCCGATTCTTTATCTCAGCCACTAACACAAGGCTTCGCCATTCTGACTTAGCAGTCAGTCTGCGTATGGAGACACGAGCACTGATTCAGAGCGTACGAATGCGTTCGGCATCAAACAACGCCAAGCGCCTTCTGCCCGTGTGACCCTCACAATAGTCTGGTTAGGGAGCCTTCTAGATCCCCCATTGACTCCCCTGTTTGATACAAGGCGAGAGTAAGCCAGTACTATTTTATTTCAAAGCGTTAATATGCGACATCAGAGGTCAATGACCGCTGCGAACCTATAGTGTATGGTTTCTTTTGGGTCACCATCGAGTACGTCACCGCCCGGAAGAGTAACTATTCAAAGCATTTGCCGCGCCCCTGCAACACAATCAATGCGGGTCGTCGGCAAAACTCTCGGAGTCTTCCCTTCTCCGTAGAATTCAGATGAAGCGCTGACCCGGCACTCTCGCTCTCGCTCTCGCTTCTCTGCTTAACTCCTCGAATTCCCTTTTGTCGACGTACCAAGAAGAATCCGAGGAGCTAAGTTTATCGCATGTACTCAACTCTGGCCTTTACCCGACCGAAGGCCTGATCTCCTTCTTTTTCGTGGAAATTACCAACTTGGCCGGGGTCAGTTCAGGGCCGTCCCAACCTTCCTTCACCGCCTCAATGCGAATTTCGCCGGGATTTCTTGTGGATTGCAGAATGACCTGCGCCAGACCGTTGAAGAGCGAGCGCTTGGGCTCTTTGTCGCTCTGCTGGCAGTTGGGATCGCCGTTGCCAACGCCGATCAGAACGCCATCGCCGGAAACCTTGAAGGAGATGAGGTTGGAGGCGACTGGAACGGGCCGGCCCTCCTTGTCCAGGGCTTCGACTTTGACGACCGCCACATCCTCTCCGTCGGCGTCGATCTCGGTGCGGTCCGCGGTGAGGCGAATGGCGACGGCGGGTCCGGTGGTTTCGCGCTTCTCCGTGACCACTACTTTGCCATCCTTCGACCCGCGCGCCTCAATCGATCCGGGCTCATACCTGGCCTTCCACTCGACGTGCCCGAGATGCGGCATCTTCTGGCTCCCCAGGCTCTTGCCGTTGACGAAGAGCTCGACCTCGTCCAGGTTGGAGTACACCCAGACGGAGATTTCGTCGCCTTCCCTGCCCTCGAAGTTCCAATGCGGGAAGAGATGCAGCATCGGCTCCTTGCCCCACCATGCCTTGTAGTAAAAGAAAGTGTCCTTGGGAAATCCGCACATATCGACGATGCCGAATTGGGAGTTGATGGAGGGCCACCCATACGGCGTTGGCTCGCCGCGATAGTCGAAGCCGGTCCAAGCAAAGCCGCCCGCCTCCCAGTCCCGCGTACCGTAGAATTTCCACCACTCTTCTGCCGTCTCGCCCCAGGCAACCACGCCGTCGTAGTCGTTGACGGTGTTGCGCATGGGGTCGGTCGAGTAGGCGCCGCGTGTAGAAATGGCACTCGAAGTTTCAGAGCCGTAAAGGGGCCGCTTGGGGTGCTCCTTGTGATAGCCGTCGGGCCCCTTGAGGTTGTAGTTGAAACCGATGATGTCGAAGGCGTCCGAAACTCCCTTTTCGTTGTCGCCGTTGACCGCCGCGGAGACGACGCGCGTGGGATCGAGTTCGTGGCAGCGCCGCACCATGGTGGCCCCGATCTTGGCGCCCTGCTCGGCCTGGTCGCTCTGCATATGCCACTCCTCATTGCCAACGGACCACAGAATGATGGAGGGCGAGTTGCGATAGCGCTTGACCATGGCTTCGAACTGCGCCAGGCCTTCGGGGCTGGAACTCATCTGGCGTGTCTCGCACATCATCATCAGGCCCATGCGGTCGCAGGCCTCGACCCACTCCGGAGTGGGCATATTGTGCGAGGTGCGCACGGCGTTGCAGCCCATCTCGCGCAGCACGCCCAGGCGGAACCACTGCAGGCGGTCGGGCACGGCAGCGCCAACGCCGGCGTGGTCCTGATGGTTGCAGGTGCCCTGAATCTTGAGGGATTTTCCGTTGAGGAAGAACCCCTTGTCAGCATCGAAGACAGCAGTGCGCACGCCAAAGGCCACGCGCTCTGCGTCGCGCGGCTTCCCGCCGGCTTCGACCGTGACAATAGCCGAGTAGAGGGTGGGTGCATCGACCGACCAGAGGGCCGGGTTGGCCAGCTTTGCTGTCGCGGCGAAGGTCACTGTGCCATCGACGGCGACTGACTGCGCAAGCGCTTCAGCGGTGGCGACGGTCTTGCCCGCTGCGTCCAGAATCTGCCAGCTTACCTTGGCGCTCTCCGCTTGCTTCCCCTCGTTCTGAACCACCGTGCCCAGTGCAAGCGTGGCCGCACTGCCGTTGAGAGTGGAGCGCACGGTGCTCTCCCACTTGCCCAGGTGCAGTTCATCCGTCTTGGTGAGCCAAACATGCCGGTAGAGCCCGGCGCCCTCGTAGAACCAGCCGTCCCCAAAGCTGGCGTCAACGCGCAAGGTGATGTAGTTCTTGTGGCCGTAGGTAAGGAAGTCGGTTAGGTCAAAGCGGAAAGGCGCATAACCGTTGTCGTTGCGGCCGATGAAGCAGCCGTTCACGAAGACCAGGACGCTGCGGAAGGCGCCGTCGAACTCGACTGTAATGCGTCGGCCAAGGTCTGTGGCGGGAATCTCGAACTCGCGGCGGTACCAGCCGACGCTGGTCTCGGGATAACGGCGGCCAAGCGGCTTGAAGCCGTGCGAATTCTGGACCTCGTCATTCACAAAAGGCAGTTCGACCGCCCAGTCATGGGGCAGATTCAGCGTGCGCCACTTGGAATCGTCGAATTTTCCTTTGGCGAAATCGAAATCTCCGGTCTTGGCAAAATCGCCCTGTCCGTTGCCGAAGCCGAGGTCGCGTGCGGGGTCAGTGCCGTGGCCCAATTGGAACTTCCAGCCGAAGTCGAAGAGCAGTTGCTCGCGCGGCGCCACTGCGGCCAGAGCTTCGGCTGAGGCCGGTCCAGGATAGCCGGCAAGGAGCGCAGCCGTGCGTCCCCAGGCAGAGCGGGCCACCAGTGAAGATGCGGAAAAGGCCAGTCCGGAACAAAGCAGTTTGCGACGTGAAAGAGCAGGCATGGAAATCCTCGTTCAGTAAAGTCTCACCGTAGACGGGAACAGAACTCCTGGAGGGTGAGCAAGGCCGAACTATACATCACAAGGCACGGACAAGTAAACGGTTTCATTCGCTCCCCGCCGCACCTTCCCCGCGACCGCCCCTGACCGCAGGGCAAACGCATTTCAAAACATCTCCAATAGCCGGCTGAGGAAGTCCTCGTTCCATCCGGCGCGTTTGAGTTTTCCTCGGAGTGAACCTTTGGACCCCTCTTTTTGCATGGCATTGATAGCCAT
>Ga0224527_1000245_pt1 | contig 41889 bp, 37 predicted proteins | sample CBST0metaG_FD_179882 | JGI IMG/M metagenome (GOLD analysis project Ga0224527, IMG submission 179882) | Peat soil microbial communities from Stordalen Mire, Sweden - C.B.S.T0 | ecosystem: Environmental > Terrestrial > Soil > Wetlands > Peat | place: Sweden: Norrbotten County, Stordalen Mire... | reverse complement strand
CCGTTTTCGATGAGCGCATCATCGCCAATGCGCTCATCGAAAACGGATAGGTCCTCAAAAGTCGGCTTTTGGCTAAGTTTTCCCGACAGCTCTGTGCTATTCCAGACAGTTGACGGTCTCCGGAGACCATTCCAGCCGAGCACGACATCAGCAGCCCTGTTATTCAGTTAATGTTTGTATCGTTTCTCTGCACTATCGGTATACTCTTGCCCTTTACGCTCCGCCCAAAACCGAATCCAAATCCAGCTCTTCCCTTTTGAGAATTCAACTCCTCTCCTTTAGCAAATTCGCATAATTCGGCTTACCTAAACGCACAACAGTGCCGTTACCCATCCAGTAACAAGTCGGCAACTTCGTATTTGGAGGGGAAAATGGACATTAGTTTCGCAAGCAACACTCAGTTTGTACCGACATCCCGCGGATCTCCCGTAAACGAAGTGTCCTCAGCCTCCCCCACTGAGAACACCACCAACGTCCAACTGGAGTCCGATGTCAGTGCATTGACCGACGATCTCGAGTCCGGCAATCTCGCCTCGACTCGCACCGCGTATTTGACGATCAACGGAGATATAAACGGACCACCGATGCCCACCCCCGAGGCATTCTTGAACGCGGCATCCATTGCAGTTGCCGCTGCTGGCATGTTGCAGTCGCAGCCTTCCAGCGAGTCCGCAACAACAAAGCACGACATCACGGTTTGAATAAGCAACCTCAGTGCCTAAAGTTAGCCTATGGTACAAGGGGCGCTCCGACCTTCCGAGCGCCCCCTTCGTTCATCCCGACCAACTCGGGAATCTCCATTCCAGCCCGCTGCATCTTAACTTCAGCACCTATGAAGTCTTAAAGGTCGGCGATTGCGCGTTGCAATCGCATGTGAGGAGGAATAAGGATGAAGGTTCGTTGGATGTTAGTTGCTCTTCTCTCTATGGCGTTGCTGCCAGCACTCGCCAGTCCCCGCCCTGCGGTTGCACAGGACGGCCCACCGCCACCGCACGATATGGATCGCGATCATGACCGCGACCACGACCGCGACCACGATTGGGACCACGACCCACGCTTTGAGGGACACAACCCCGGCTATCGTCAGGGATTCCGCGACGGCTTCGGCGACGGTCGCAATGATCGCGATGCCCATCGCCGATTCCACTATGGCCTCGGATACAAGCACCCGGATCGCGGCTACCACAATGAATTCGGCGACAAAAACGCATACAAGCACGAATACAAAGATGCCTACGAACAGGGTTACCGTGAAGGATTTGGAGATCATCACTGACCTCCAATCGCCTAACTATTCGTTAGAGGCCCGGGTCCTGCCTGGGCCTTCGCCTTTCTGCGTCGCCCCTGCAGTTGTCTGCCTGTCTTTTCGAAGTGCTGGAAACAACTCCCGCAATTTCTGATCGATCCTGCTCGTGCATTCCAGCACCAATGCCTTGCGCTCGCGATCAACATTGCTGTAATTCGCGAGCAGAATGAGTTCCAAGGAATTTCTTACTGAGTGGTTCAGCTCTGCCAGTCGGCGCAATTCATCTTCCAGCATCTTGCGACGCTCGACCATTCCAAGTAACACAAACCAAAATGCTGCCCCGCCACCTAACCCAACAATGAACGCCTGCAAAGCAGCATGCAAATTTGTAGGAAGCTTGCTTCGTATAAGCCATTGAGAGACCGCGAATTCGAACAAGCAAAAAAAGACTCCAGTGCCAACCACCGCAATCCATATTCTGCGACGACTCTGTAAGACAGACTGGACAGCCCTTGCCAAAAACGCACGCATAAGGCCCCTCGACCAGTGTTCCTCCTTGAGCGCAGATGGAGGAGTCTGTTTAATTTCCCCTAGGAAATACCACGGTGCCACTTTAGTGTCGGTGACAGTTAACCCTCGCTCCGGTGACAGGACGAAGAAAAATCAGCGTCTCTAAGGCCAGCATTGCTCATTCTGACATCTCTAGCCTCCCACCCCGTAACGACCTGAGCAATCCATTCAAAACCTGCTCAACCAATAATCAGACAGTAACCTTTACGTCACAATCTCTGACTGAACGATCAATCCTTGTCTCTCGGCTTTTCCCCACCACGCTCCTCTGCTACTCTTTCCTCACATTGAACAGAATGAAAAAGCTGAGTACATTCGCAGCCTTAATTCTCCTTACCGTCGCCGCCTCCGCCCAAACCACTCGCACATGGGATCAGTCCTCATTTGAGCAGTTCGAGCGTGGCGCATCCCACGGAGTCGCCATCCGCAGTGACGGAGTACTAGAGCTCGCGCCCGCATTTCGAGCGGTCGCGACCACTCCTTCCACCTACATCTGGGCTGTTGCCAGCGACTCTGAAGGGAACCTGTTGGCCGCCACCGGAGCGCCTGCCCGCGTCTACCGCATCACAACGCAGGGCCAAGTCTCCATCCTCCTCCAACCCGCCGAACTTGAAGTGCAAGCGATTGCCGTGGACCGCGATGGAACCATCTACGCCGCCACTTCACCCGACGGAAAGATCTACCGTATCCAGCGAAAACCCGCGCCAACACCGCCCTCGCCGCGCCATTCCCCAAAGAACTCTGCACCGCAAACGACCTCGCCAGCAGCGGATTCGCCCGCTGCCGAGGCCCCGAAACAAACACTTGATCCGGCCTACACTGCAACTGTCTTCTTCGAACCTCACACCAAATACATATGGGCCTTGGCGCTGGATTCACACGGGCGACTCTACATTGCGACTGGTGATCGCGGCGAGATTTACCGCGTCGAACCCAACGGCTCCGGCTCTGTTTTCTTCAAGAGCGACGAAGCCCACATCCGTTCCATCGCATTCGATAAAGCTGAAAACCTGATCGCTGGTTCCGACGGCTCCGGCCTTGTATATCGCATTTCACCCACTGGCGAAGCCTTCGTTTTATACAGCGCACCCAAGAAAGAGATCACAGCGCTTGCCTTGGATCGCGATGGAAACATCTACGCCGCTGCCGCTGGAGACAAGCGAACAAGCAACACGCCCGCTAACAACGCGGCCTCACAGCCAGCAGATGACGCACGCTCTGCCTCTGCCTCCGGAACAGCATTTGCGCAACTCCCATTGCCGGGACTTGGTTCCACGGGATCAGAGGTCTATCGCATCGCGCCTGACGGTTCACCGCGTCGCATATGGCAATCACGCGAGGATCTCGTCTATGCGCTTGCCTTCGATCACAGCGGAAGACTCCTCGCAGGTACCGGCAACAAAGGAAAAATCTATGCGCTCTCAACGGGAGAGTCGCGATTCACCGACCTACTGAAAGCTAGCGCGAATCAAGTAGTTGGATTTGCCGCAGCTCCGAACGGCGGACTATGGGCGGCTACCAGCAATCTCGGCAAACTGTTCCTCCTCGAAGAAGGAACCGAACACGAAGGCAACTTTGATAGCGATGTATTCGATGCCAAAATCTTTTCGCGTTGGGGACACATTGAAATCCGCGCTCTGGGTAATGTGGAATTGTTTGCCCGTAGCGGAAACGTCGATAACCCCGACCGGAATTGGAGCCTATGGCAGAAGATTGATTTCACAAGCAACGCCGCACTCCAAGCTCCTTCGGCGCGATACGTGCAGTGGCGCGCGGTGCTCCACTCCGGACGCCCATGGCCGCAGGTTGAATCCGTCACGCTAAATTACCTGCCTAAGAATGTTGCACCAGAGGTGGACGATGTTTCCGTTTTCGTCGGACACAAGTTTCCGCAAGCCGCTCGATTGGTTTCCGATGTTGCGAACTCCGCGTCAGGAGCGGCGATTCCAGGCGTGCAGATTGCATTCAACAATCTTCCGCAACCGCAACCCGACCGCAACTCCATTGCTGTGCGATGGAGTTCGCACGACGACAACGAAGATCAGCTTAGCTATTCCGTCTTCTATCGAGGAGAAGGCGAAACCCGCTGGCAGCTTTTGAAATCAGGATTGGCGGACAGGTTCTATTCTTTTGAAAGTGGACTGCTACCTGATGGACGTTACACGGTTCGCGTTGTTGCCAGCGATGCGCCATCGCATTCACCCGAAGAGTTTCTCACCGCAGCCCGTGAAAGTTCTACCTTCGATGTCGATAACACTCCTCCGATTGTCGGAGGACTCACTGCGCGTATCGACGACACTGGATTGCACGTTACGTTTCGAGCCAGCGATAACTACTCGATCATTCGTCGCGCCGAGTTCTCGATTGACGCGGGAGACTGGCAGTTCGTCGCACCTGTCGGAGGCATCTCCGACTCACGCACGGAGAACTATGACTTCACGGTTCCCGTACCACGCGATGTTAGCTCTCTCGCAAGTTCCGCGCAGGAGTCAGTCGAAGGAGCGTCGCCCTCAGCCGCACCAGCAGCGGGCGAAGACTCTACTGCTCGGCGAAATCCGGTGGGCGAGGAACACGTAGTTGTGGTCCGCAGTTTTGATCGCGCAGATAACGTTGGCACAGCAAAGGTAGTTGTTCGAGGAGCGGGACGATAGTGCAGATTCTGCGCGTGATCTCATGGTTGGCCTGCGGGATCTACGCTACTATCCCGGCTTATTGGATGATGGTTCATCCCTTTGCTGCACGCTGGAGAACGGCTCGTTACAAGCTCAAGTTGCTCGCTCCGCTTTGGGTGGTGATGTGGTGCATCGCATGGGGAGCTTCTTATCCATGGCGTCACGTTATGCTTTATCACAATCCAGGAACCTGGGTTGCAGCACCTCTACTATGGGCAGTCTCTATATTCATGTATGTCAATGGAGGACGCGAGCTTACATTCATGCGCCTGATTGGCCAGCATGAGTTGGAACCAGATCGTCATGCGAAAATGCTTGTAACATTCGGAGTGCATCGCATGGTGCGCCACCCTTTATATCTCGGACATTTCTGCACGATGCTTGGTTTCGCGGTCGGCGCTGGCACCGTTGCCTGCTATGCACTATTCGTTTTTGCGGTGATAACGGGAAGCATCATGATCGTCTTTGAGGAGCGCGAACTGCACGCGCGTTTCGGTTCCGCATGGGAGGAATATTGCGAACACACACCCTCCGTCTTTCCTATTCCAAAAAACTGAATGTAGGCTACTCCGCGCCTTCTCCGAGATGATATTTCAGCAAAATTGAAAATCTCCAGAATGTAACCGTTTACATACGTCTCCATTTGATTTATCAAGGACAACGACTAGATTTTCATACTGAAGTTGCGATCCTATTTCGAAGAGGCAGCAGTCATGTCTGATATTACTCGTCGTAGTTTGCTTGGGACCGGTCTCATGCTTGCCGGTTCTGCTCTCGTGTCTAGCGCCTGGGCGCGCACTAACGCGCTGCTTGCAGAGCTTCCCGGATCTGGTGCGGCCATTGCTCCGCGCGAGCATCTGCTTTTTGACTTTGGGTGGAAATTCTTTCAGGGGCACGCCAGTGATCCTGAAAGAGACTTGGGGTTTGGAGCTGGGCAAGGAGATTTTGCAAAGACGGGCGATTTCTCTTTCGCGACGGAGAAGTTCGATGACTCGAAGTGGCGTTCGCTGAATCTTCCGCATGACTGGGCTGTTGAGTTGCCTTTCGTGCACGACGAACAACTTCAAGGACACGGATATAAGCCACTCGGCCGTAAATATCCCGATACCAGCGTCGGTTGGTACCGCCGCGCTTTCGACATACCAGCATCGGACCTTGGACGCCGAGTTTCTCTGAGCTTCGATGGTGCATTTCGTAGTGCACTCATCTGGGTAAACGGCTGCTTCGTCGGTCGCAATGATAATGGCTATGCTCCATTCCGGTTCGACATCTCAGACTTTCTAAGCTACGGGGCGAAGAACTACGTTGTGATCCGCATGGATGCTAGCTTCGGTGACGGATGGTTCTACGAAGGCGCGGGAATCTATCGCCATGTTTGGCTGACGAAATCCGATGCGCTGCACTTGGGACAATGGGAAAGTTATGTTCGCACCGAGGTAAAGGGAAATTCTGCAACGCTCAGTCTCGGAACTATTGTCGTCAACCAAGGCTTACAAACCGAAAACGCTCGCGTTCGCTGGCAGATTGTGGATGCAGTAGGAAAGACAGTTGCGACGGCTGAGTCTCCGTTGCAATCCGTTGGGATCGAAGGAACGACGACATTCACTGCAAACGCAAAGTTAAACGATCCGGCGTTATGGTCTCCGGAGAATCCGAACTTGTATTCGGCGATCGTTACGGTCGAGACAAATGGAAAAGCTCGCGACGCGGAACGCTTGAGCTTCGGAGTGCGCACGGTTCGCTTCGATGTTGACAAGGGATTCTTTCTCAACGGGAAAAGCGTAAAGATCATGGGCGCCTGCAACCATCAGGATCACGCTGGCGTGGGAGCAGCACTGCCGGATCGTTTGCAGTTGTTCCGTTTGGCTGTTCTTAAGGAGATGTCCTCGAATGCCATCCGCACTTCACACAACATGCCTACCCCGGAGCTAGTAGAAGGCTGCGATCGCATGGGAATGATGATGATGTGCGAAACGCGCATGATGAGTTCTAATCCTGAGGGACTTGATCAACTCAGTGCAATGGTCAAGCGCTATCGCAATCATCCCTCGATCATTATTTGGTCGATTGGTAACGAAGAGTGGATATTGCAGGCGAACGAACAAGGTGAACGAGTTGCCGCTTCGATGGTTGCGCATGCGCATGCACTGGACCCGACGCGACTTTGCACTGCTGCGATAAATGGATCCTTTGGAGAGGGCGTTTCCAAGTCTCTTGATGTGGAGGGCTTTAACTACAACCTCAACCAACCGGACGGATATCACAAGTCGCATCCTACTCAGCCTTTGATCGGGACCGAGACGGCAAGCTCGCTTGCTACTCGCGGAAGCTACCAAACCGATAAGCTGCGCAACGTGGAAGGCGCTTACGACAACAACAAGCCCGCATGGGGTGAGCAGGCCGAAGAGTGGTGGAAGTTCTATGCGGCCCGCGAGTGGCTGCCGGGCGGCTTTGCGTGGACGGGCTTTGATTATCGCGGAGAGCCGACTCCCTACGGATGGCCTTCCATCAATTCACAGTTTGGGATCGTGGACATGTGCGGCTTCCCGAAGGATACGTTCTATTACTACAAGGCATGGTGGGGGAAGGAACCAGTGCTGCACCTGTTTCCGCACTGGAACTGGGAGCAGCGGATCGGCGAGGTTATCCCAGTGTGGGTTCACTCGAACGTGGATGAGGTAGAGCTCTTCCTCAATGGCAAGAGTCTGGGAAGCCAGAAAGTTCAGCCGCTCACCCATTTGGAGTGGAAGGTAAAATACGAACCCGGAGTACTGGAAGCTCGCGGCAGCAAGAATGGCGGGATTTCGATGACCGAGAAGCGCGAGACTACGGGAGTCGCGGCATCCCTTAAACTGACTGCCGACCGCATGACGATCAACGCCGATGGAGAGGATGTTGCGATCTTACGCGTTGAGACCCTCGACAGCGCAGGCCGCCATGTTCCTGTTGCAGATAACATGATTCAGTTCAAGGTCAAAGGAGAGGGCAGTTTGATTGGTGTTGGCAATGGAGACCCTAATTCTCAGGAGTCGGATAAGGAGCCGAAGCGTAGCTTGTTTAATGGCCTGGCTCAGGTGATTGCGCAGTCCACGAAGGCGGCTGGGGAAATCAGCATCACCGCATGGACAGAGGAGTTTCCCGGTCCCAAGTTGCCTCCATTCACCCTTACGGTCAAGACATCACAGATCGAACTACGGCCTCAAGTGAAATAGGCGCAATCAGGAGTGGCTCTGCCTCAAGACCCCGAGGGTCGGGCCACTCCTGGCTTCACTCTGATCCCGCACCGCGCAATCGCGAACTCTCAACTCGGCGAAGTGTTCGCGTCCGATAGCGCAGGGATTGGCGGTTTCCGATCGGTGGAATTCAACATACATTGAGAGAGGCTAAATTCATGGCTCGAAGTTGCCCCGCCCACAAGAATGGTTCCGTACGCGATCCCGCTCACCTTCTATAATCCTTTCATGCGCTTTGAGCTTTTTATCGCAGCCCGCTATCTTCGCGCCAAGCGCCGACAGGCAGTCATTGGAGTCATTACCGCGATCTCCATCCTTGGCGTTGCCGCCGGAGTCGCTTCACTCATCATTGCGTTGGCGATCAACAACGGCTTTCGACAGGACCTGCAGGAGAGACTGCTCGGGTCCACTTCACACGTCAACCTGATGCGAGTTGAGAACGACGGCATTCGCGACTGGGCTCCTCTGCAACAGCGTCTGGAAAAGCTTCCTCATGTTCAGGCCGCAGCACCAGCCATTTACGAACAGGTGTTGATTTCCCGTGGAGCCAGGGCCGGAGGCGCGGTTTTGAAAGGCATCGTCCCGAACGATGAACGACGTGTGACAGCGTTGCTCAATACCGTTCAGGACGGCAGTCCTCAGCCGCTCGCAGATGCACAGCAAAGGGCGGAACAGGCTGCGGCAACAAATCAGCAAGCGCCTGAACAGACTAGCCCTAAAGATTCCGATCCATCTTCCATGCAAGGCGCAGCGGATCGCATTGCTGCTATGCCTCCCATTCTCCTTGGCAAAGACCTAGCCCAGACGCTTGGAGCCGCCGTCGGGTCGGTTGTGCTCGTCACCAGTCCGCAGGGGGAGTTGACGCCGTTTGGCATGGTACCGCGGTACATGCGATTCAAGGTTGCGGGGATTTTTCAGTCTGGATTCTACGACTACGATTCGACATGGGCACTTTGCGCCCTAGGCGACTCACAGCGACTATTCAGCTTGGGCGACATCGCAACGGTCATCGAATTCAAGGTGGACGATCTCAACAAAGCCGCTACCATTGGGACCCAGATCGAGGCCGCCGCAGGAAAAGGATTTGAGACCACGAATTGGATGGAGCAGAACCGCGCACTGTTTCGTGCTCTAAGATTGGAACGCGTGGTTACGTTCATTACCATCGGACTAATCGTATTCGTCGCTGCGCTCAACATATTGATTTCGCTCATCATGATGGTGATGGAGAAAACACGCGACATCGCCGTGCTGGTCTCGATGGGCGCACGACGCCAACAGGTGCGACGCATCTTTATTTGGCAGGGACTACTGATCGGGATTATTGGGACCGCGCTGGGATTGGTAGTTGGCTGCACTCTAGCCATACTCGCCGGACGCTATCACTGGATCACACTTTCGGCCGAGGTCTACGCCATTGATTATGTGCCCTTTGTACCACGGGTGAGTGACGCAGTGCTGGTCGCGGTGGTCTCGCTGGCCGTTAGTTTTATTGCTACGGTTTACCCTTCGCAATCGGCTGCAAAGGTTTTACCTGCCGAGGCATTGCGCTACGAATAATCCGCTGTTTCCAATAATAAGGACCGTGATCGTGAATCGTACTCGCTCTGGTTATCGCCCGCAGTATTCCATTTTGATCGCGCTCCTTCTGTTCGCGCAGTTTGCGCTTGCGCAAGTGCAGCGAACGCCTGTGTTGATGGTTTCCATCGACGGCTTTCGGAATGATTATCTGGATCGCACCGATCTATATGACGCTCCGAACCTGCGGGCGCTTGCCGCTACGGGTGTACGGGCCGACGCTCTGATCCCGTCATTTCCGTCGAAGACATTTCCAAACCACTACACGATTGTCACGGGGCTGTACCCAGCACACAGCGGGATTGTCGGGAATCGGATGTATGACCCGGAGTTCCACGAGACGTTTTCAATTTCAGACCATAAAGCGGTGCAGGACGCAAAATGGTGGCAGGGTGAGCCCATCTGGGTCACGGCAGAAAAGCAGGGATGCCATACGGCACCGGTATTCTGGCCAGGATCAGAAGCCGCCATCGAAGGAATCCATCCCAGCCATTGGACCGCTTACGACGAGTCGGTTCCGGATTCCAAGCGCGTTGCTCAGGCGCTCGGCTATCTCGAAGAAAGCAATCCACCCTGCTATCTTTCGATCTATTTCAGCGACGTAGATACGGCTGGCCACCACTTTGGACCGGAATCGCAACCAGTACGGGACGCGGTTCGCAACGTGGATCTGCACATCGGCGAATTGGTGTCAGGACTGAAGGAGCACGGTCTCTGGGGCAAGGTGAATCTCATTATCGTCTCCGATCACGGGATGGCTTCTACTCCGGCCTCCCAGCGCATTGTGTTTGATGACTACATCGATCCCGCTACCGTGGAGTTTATCGACGGGTCTCCACTGTTTGAACTTAGCGCCAAGGACGGAAACCAAACGGCACTGGTTGCTGCGCTGAATCGAATTCCTCATCTGCACGCTTATCTGGCGAAGGACGTTCCTGAACGATGGCACTTCTCCGGAAATAGAAGGATCGGACCAGTGGTGGCCCTTGCCGAAGAAGGCTGGACTTTCGACACCCAGGAGCGGATGACTCATTGGAAAGATCCTCATCTTGGCAATCACGGATTCGACAGCGATTTGGAATCGATGCGAGCGATCTTTATCGCGAACGGCCCCGGATTCCTGAGCGGGAACAAGCTACCGGCGTTTCAGAACATCCATATTTATGCGTTGCTTACGGAATTGCTGCACCTGAAACCTGCCGCAAACGACGGGAATCTCAAAGTGTTTCTGCCCGTGCTGGTTTCACACTGAGACAGGGAACTCCAGTCATGGCACAATGTGCTTGGATTCCGGCTTTTTGCGCGAATTTCAGCACCAAGATCAGGCGCCAAACGGCCGGCATCATGATCTAATTGGTGGTGTAAGCTGCCGTTCTTGAAACTCGGCGGACCGTCGAGGGAGGCTATCTTCTTGTTGTTGTGCGAATTTGCACCAGAGAGAACTCGGAGTGCATCCAATGGATAGAGAAGAGATCCTTCGAGTTGAAGCTCTCAGCAAGGTATATCGTTCTGGAACAACAGACCTTGTGCTCTTTGACAACCTGTCTTTCCAAGTACGTGAAGGGGAAATGCTGGCGATTGTGGGGCAGAGTGGCTCAGGAAAGTCTTCTCTGTTGCACATTCTTGGCGCACTCGACACGGCTAGTTCCGGTGAAGTTTTTTTCGCTGACACTCGGTTAGCTACCTTGTCCGAGGAGGCCGCCGCTGAATTCCGTAACCGGCAGATTGGCTACGTCTGGCAATTCCATTACCTGCTTCCTGAGTTCACAGCACTGGAGAATGTTGCTATGCCGCTCTATCTGCGAGGCGTGAGCCGCAGCAAGGCAGAGGCAACAGCATCTAAGTGGCTGGACGAAGTAGGACTTGCGGATCGTGGGCACCATCGCTCGGGAGAATTATCCGGAGGCGAACAGCAGAGGGTGTCGTTGGCCAGAGCGTTAGTGACGGCTCCTAGAATGTTGCTGGCGGACGAACCGACGGGCGATCTCGATAACCGTACTGCGGAGTCCGTTTTTGATCTGATTTCCAGACTTCATGCGAGTTACCGTCTGACTTCGATCATTGTGACTCACAATTTGGCGTTTGCGCGCCGATGTAGTCGAATATTGTCACTGGAATCAGGTGTGGTAAAAGAGAAAACCCCAGAGTCTTTATCGACGTCCTAGGGTGAAATCTCTTAGCTTCTCCGGCGATTTAGTGGCATAGTGGGCGTATCACACAAAGCAAGGCTTACACAGGTACATTTGTCGCATTTCTTTGTAGCGGAAAGGCAGCGGTGTTGGTGGTTCTATTCCGATTGGCGCTTAAGGCCAATCGTCGGAACCCGATTTCGGGTTTCCTTCACGGTCCTCGGAGAATAGTTCTCCGGTGGTACCAGGGGTGAAGCAGGGAGAAAGTTTCCCGTCACCGGTAATGGCCGGGACGGAGGGGCTTGGAGACACACAATGTTTGAACGGTACACCGAAAAAGCAAGGCGCGTGATCTTCTTTGCACGTTATGAAGCCAGCCAGTTTGGCTCTCCGTATATCGAAACGGAGCACCTTCTGCTCGGTCTGTTGCGCGAAGATAAAGCGCTGACCAATCGCTTCCTTCGCCAGCATTCGTCGGTGGACTCTATCCGTAAGCAGATTGAAGCCCACACGACGGTTCGCGAGAAAGTATCGACCAGCGTTGACCTGCCGCTCAGCAATGAGTGCAAGCGGGTGCTGGCCTATGCCTCGGAAGAAGCCGAGCGGCTCAGCCACAAGCACATTGGCACGGAGCATCTGCTGCTAGGTCTGCTGCGCGAAGAAAAATGCTTCGCGGCAGAGATTCTGGCGGAGCGCGGGCTCAAACTGGCAGCTATTCGCGAGGAGTTGCAACGCACCACGCAAGAGAAGGTGCAACAGCCCCAACGCGCCGCCAACCGTGAGTCTTCTCTGCTTGCTGAGTTCTCACGCGACCTGACTCAGGCCGCCATGGAAAACCAGCTCGATCCGCTCGTGGGACGGGATGGTGAGGTGGACCGCACGATTCAGATTCTGTGCCGTCGCACGAAGAACAATCCGGTATTGATCGGTGAGCCCGGCGTGGGCAAAACCGCCATTGTTGAAGGTTTGGCGCAGCGCATCGCTGACGGCGAAGTGCCGTCGTTCCTGGCCGAAAAACGGGTGCTCGCACTTGATCTCTCGCTTATCGTAGCTGGAACGAAGTATCGCGGTCAGTTTGAAGAGCGACTGAAGACGATTATGAAGGAGCTGATCGAGAATCAGAACTCCATCATATTCATCGATGAGTTGCATACGCTGGTCGGAGCTGGTTCGGCTGAAGGTTCGCTGGATGCAGCAAACATTTTGAAACCGGCGTTGTCTCGTGGTGAAATCCAGTGCATTGGAGCCACGACACCGGGAGAATATCGCAAGTCGATTGAAAAGGACCGGTCACTCGAACGCCGCTTCCAATCCGTGAAGGTACCACCGCCGAACGAGCCGGACTCCATCAAAATTCTGATGGGGATCAAGGACCGATACGAGAAGTTTCACGCGGTCAGCTACACGGACGAGTCGATCAACTTTGCGGTCTCGCACTCGAATCGTTATATTCCGGATCGCTTCCTTCCGGACAAGGCCATCGATTTGATCGATGAGGCGGGTGCTCGCGTGAAATTGCGTCAGTCCGCTCTGCCAGAAGAAATTACGGAAGTGCAGAAGCGTATCAAGTTCATCGTTCACCGGATGGAGAACGCCATCGCGAATCATGAATTCGAGAAGGCTCGGTTCTATTCGGACGAAGAGCGCAAAGAGCGCGAGAACTTACGTCTTCTGCGTGAAAAGTTCCACTTGGACGAGAGCGCTACGGGAATCGTACAGCGTGAAGACATAGAAGAAGTGGTCTCCCGCTGGACGGGTGTTCCGGTTGCCGCGATCAAGGAAGAAGAATCACAGAAGCTGCTACGCATTGAAGAAGAACTGCACAAGCGCGTGATCTCGCAGGAAAAGGCGATCAGTGCCTTGGCCCGTGCCATTCGCCGCTCGCGTGCAGGACTCAAAAATCCGGCGCGACCGATCGGTTCGTTCCTGTTCCTGGGACCAACCGGTGTCGGCAAGACGGAAGCTGCACGCACCTTGGCGCAGTTCATGTTCGGCAGCGAAAAGAGCCTCATACGCTTCGATATGTCGGAGTACATGGAGAAGCATTCGGTCAGCAAGTTGATCGGTTCGCCTCCGGGCTATGTCGGCTACGAAGAGGGCGGTCAGCTAACTGAACGCGTGAAGCGTGCGCCGTATTCGGTGGTACTGCTGGATGAGATCGAAAAGGCGCATCCGGATGTGTTCAACATCCTGTTGCAGGTCTTTGAAGACGGTCAGTTGACGGATGGACTCGGGAATACCGTGGACTTCAAGAACGTCATTCTGATCATGACTTCAAACATCGGCGCGCGTCACATGATCAAGCGCGAAGGGCTCGGCTTCTCTTCGAACAAGGAAGAGAACATCAGCGAGAAGGTTGAAGAGATGGTGAAGAGCGAGGTCAAAAAGACCTTTAACCCCGAATTCCTCAACCGTCTTGATGAAGTCGTGATCTTCAACGCTCTGAGCGAACACGATCTGAACCAGATTGTTGAGTTGATGGTCACCCAGTTGAATCACAACCTGGCACAGAAGGCGATTACCATCACGGTAACCGAAGACGCCCGGAAGTGGATTCTGGAGAAGACCATTACGGATCGCAGCTACGGTGCTCGTCCGTTGCGCCGCGCACTGCAGAAGTATGTAGAGGATCCGCTGTCAGAGGCGCTGATCCAGGGCAGCATCAAGACTCGTCCGGCGTTCGTCGAAGTTTATCTCGACAACAATCAACTCTTCTACCGCGAAGTGGGCGAAGAGAAGACCGATGGCGCGCTGCTCTGCAACAACTAAACAGGTCGTAACTGAAAATGGAAACGCCGCCGGGATGCCGACGGCGTTTCTTATTGCATCGGGATTGTTACAACAACTAGCTCGCGCGCTTCTTCCCGTTCCGTCCGCGAGCACCGACTGGCTCCGAATCCGCAAGAGAGGTCACTTCCGAACCCTGCACTGGTTTGTAAGACTTCGTGTCCAGACCTTCGCCCTTAAACAGTGGAGATTCTACAAGCTGAAGCCCGGCGTATTTCACGATGCCAGTTGCATTCTCTTCGCCTAATTCAGGATCCACTCCGGTTGAGTCGTTAAAGAACTGGTCAACCAAGCTGGGGGTCGGCGCAATGGTGCCGATGGAGAACGCTGGCTTTTCCATCGTCTCAAGAGCTGCGGTGAAAGCTCGCATGTGGGTGATTTCACGTGTCATTAGGAACTGCAATGCTTCGCGTGTTCCTGGATCGTCAGTAAAATTGATGAGCCGCTCATAAACAATCTTGGCGCGGGCTTCGGCCGCGATGTTGCTGCGCAGATCTACCGCTAGATCGCCGGTAATTTTCAAGTAGTCAGCGGTCCAAGGATTACCCACCGAGTTAAGGAGAGCCACGCCGCCACCACCAGCGATGGAGACAAGCGGATCCGCCTCGGCTGCCTCTCGATTTGTTTTCATTGGCTTCAGGTGAATGCGGATCAGCGCACCAACGACTTCCAAGTGACTGAGCTCCTCTGTTCCTATGTCCAACAAAAGATCTTTGCGTTCTGCATCTTCACAATTGAATCCCTGGATAGAATATTGCATGGCGGCCGCAAGCTCGCCGTTCGCTCCACCAAATTGCTCGAGTAGCATGTTGCCGAACTTAACGTCGGATGCCCCTACGTTTACGGTGTACATCAGCGTTTTTACATGATGATACATAATGCGCGCGCTCCTTCAGACAGTGGGAGGCGGTCGCCGGACTCCCGGTTGCACGGCGCCCCCGTGAAGATTGGGACGCTCTCGAATCACCCCGGACGAATAACTTGAAATCCATTCGCGACGCGGCGAAACCCACTCTGCAGGTCGCGTCATTGGTGAATCTTTTCACAGACTTCGACATCTACTTGAGTATGCAATTGCTCGTCTATTCCGCACCTTGGTGCCACGACTGCCGCGAGGCAAAACGGTTTCTGGATAAACACTCGATCCCCTACAAAGAGATCGACATCGAGGCCACGCCAGGCGCTGCCAACGATGTGATTCAGAACACGGGCAAACGCGCTATTCCGCAATTTGTGATCGACGGCAAATGGGTTCAGCCCTACCGTCCTGGTCAAGGATTTCTCTACGAAGAGATGAGTGAGTTGCTCGGAGTTGAGAAAAGCTAAAGTTCCGTCTTTGAACATCCGTACAAGTTTGCAAGACCGGTTTTCCTTTTCCGCCGGAGCAAGCACAAATAGAGAGAGGGACCTCCTGTTGAGGCCGGGACACTCCCGGCCTTATTTTTTGGTCCTGACACAGTTCCGGATCTCCCCACCAACATTGCTACAATAGGGAGTTCCGCCCTGTTCAAAAACTTAGTAAGGAGCTTTGCCTTGATTCCTCGTTATACCCGCCCGGAGATGGGTCAGATTTGGAGCGACGAAAACAAATTTCGGACCTGGTTGCAGGTTGAGGTAGCCGCGAGTGAAACTCTCGCCGAAGCCGGCATCGTCCCCAAGTCAGCCGCCCGCGCGATCCGCATAAAAGGCGCGGCCTTTGAAGTTGCGCGCATTCATCAGGTTGAGGCCGAGGTCAAGCATGACGTAATCGCCTTCACGACGGCGGTCGCCGAAAAGGTAGGCCCCCAGTCGCGCTGGTTGCATTACGGACTGACGTCGAACGACGTCGTCGATACCGCGCAGGCATTGCTCGTACAACAAGCCTCGGTTCTGCTGCGGGCCGACATTGAAAAATTCATAGTGGTACTGCAACGCCGAGCGTTCGAGTTCCAGCACACACCGCAGATCGGACGCACGCATGGCGTACATGCCGAGCCCATTACCTTTGGCCTGAAGATTGCCAACTGGTACAGCGAGATGCAGCGCAATTTGGAACGCTTCGACTTTGCCACGGAGCAGATGCGTGTAGGCAAGCTGAGCGGTGCAGTCGGCAATGGTGCGCACCTCGATCCGAAATATGAAGAACTGATCTGTGAACGGCTTGGGCTCGCCCCGGCGGCGGTTTCATCACAGGTCATTCAGCGCGACCGCCATGCTTTTTACATTGCTACTCTGGCGGTGGTCGCTTGCACGCTGGATAAGATCGCCACGGAAATCCGGCACTTGCAGAAGACCGAAGTTCGTGAGGCAGAAGAGTTTTTCAGCGAGAAGCAGAAGGGTTCGTCGGCGATGCCGCACAAGCGGAATCCCATTACGTGCGAACAGATTTCGGGCTTGTCGCGGGTGATTCGCGGTAATGTTCAACCGGCCTTTGAGGACGTTGCGCTGTGGCATGAGCGCGACATTTCTCATTCCTCGGTGGAGCGCGTGATTCTGCCGGACTCCACAATTCTGCTGGACTACCTTTTGGCAAAGACCACAAACCTCATCGACACCATGCTCGTCTATCCAGAGCGCATGTTACGAAACCTGCATTCCACGTTCGGCTTGGTGTTCAGCGGTCAACTTCTGCTCGATTTAGTGGAAGCCGGAGTTCTTCGCGAGGATGCGTACCGCATCGTGCAGCGAAATGCGATGCAGGCGTGGCGTGAGGAAAAGAACTTCCGCGAGCTTGTCTCTGCCGATCCGGAAATCACTTCGCGCGTAGACAAGAAGACGCTGAATAAGGCTTTTGACTTAACTCGTCAACTTAGAAACGTAGATAAAATCTTCAAGCGCGTGTTCCCGAAGGTGAAATCTGCGTCCAAGCCGACGCGCTCTACATCCAAAGCTAAGAAGAGCAGCTAGAGGTTCAACGACTTAAATTTGGAAGGTGCGCCAAGGCGGGCGCCTTTCGTTCCTTGTTTAGCAGAAATAACAGCCGTGCAGAACGGCATAAGGCAGTAACATAGTCCTCCAGCATGACTCCCATTCTTGATGCCATTCACTCTCCCGCAGACGTAAAGCGCTTGTCGCTTGCGGAGCTTAATCAACTTGCGGAGGAAATCCGTGGCGAACTCATTACGGTACTCGCCCGCACCGGTGGTCATCTTGGCCCCAACCTTGGCGTTGTCGAACTGACTATCGCGATGCATTACGTGTTCGATACACCGACGGACCACTTCCTCTTTGACGTGAGTCACCAGGCGTATGTGCATAAGCTGCTCACAGGGCGCAGGGATCGGTTCTCAACTATTCGTACTCCAGGCGGACTGAACGGCTTTATGCTGCGCACGGAAAGTGAGCATGACTGCTACGGGGCAGGGCACGCGGGGACAGCACTCTCTGCCGCGCTGGGTATGGCCGTGGCGCGCGACAGGCTGGGCGGCAAAGAGCACGTGGTGGCACTCGCCGGAGACGCTGCATTTACGTGCGGTATCACGCAAGAGGCTCTGAACAATATCGCGGCGCAAACCAAGCGCATGATCATCGTCCTGAACGACAACAAATGGTCGATTGATAAGAACGTCGGCGCCATCGCTACATATTTCAACAAGATAGTCACAAGTCCGCAGTACCATCGCCTCTATGAACGGGCGGCCAAGTTGGTGGAAAAGGTGGGCGGCAAGTCTGCGGCACAAGCTGCTCGAAAGGCCGAAGAAGCCGCGAAGAGCATGTTGTGGCCTTCGATTATCTTTGAGGAGCTTGGGCTGAAATATTATGGACCAGCGGACGGTCATGACATTCCTTCGCTGATACGAACATTCCAGTTTCTGAAGACCTTGGATCGGCCGGTGTTGCTGCACGTTATCACCCAGAAGGGTCGAGGGTTTGAGCCTGCCGAGGAGAAGCAGAAGAAGTTTCATGGATTGGGACCCTACAATCCTGAAACTGGGGAAACGAAGCCTCTTGCTCAGCGCACTTACTCTGAGGTGTTTGCAGACTCACTCGCGAAACTGGCAACCAACGACAAACGGATTGTCGCAATCACGGCCGCCATGCCAAACGGCACTGCGCTAGACCGCTTCCGCGCCGTGCATCCGGACAAGTACTACGATGTGGGAATTGCGGAAGAGCACGCGGTGCTGTTTGCGGCCGGGATGGCCACCAAGGGCTTTGTTCCTTTCTGCGCGATCTATTCCACATTTCTGCAACGCGGCTTTGATCCTATCGTGCACGATGTTTGTTTGCAGAATCTTCCTGTCGTCTTTTGCATGGATCGCGGCAGTCTTAGCGGCGACGATGGACCGACGCACCACGGACTATTCGACATTAGTTTCCTGCGTGGGATTCCGAACATCATTCACATGAATCCCAAAGACGAAGACGAACTAGCCGACATGCTTTACACAGCGCTGCAGCATAATGGCCCTTCTGCCGTGCGCTATCCGCGCGGAGTCGGCCCTGGTACGGCGGTGAAGGATCAACCCGTTGCGATTCCTATTGGGCAGGCCGAGTTACTGGAGCACACGGGCAATGATCGGGTCGCGATCTTCTCGCTAGGCTCAATGCTGCCGATGGCAAGGGAGATTGCGGACTCTCTTGCATCCGAGGGTGTACCCGCAGCAGTGATCAATGCTCGGTTCGCAAAGCCAATAGATACGGAGATGATCGGACAATTCGCGCGCTCTGCGGAAATCCTCGTTACGTTGGAAGATCATGTTCTAGCCGGAGGATTTGGTAGTGCCGTGCTGGAGGAGCTGAATCGGCAAGGCTTGAGCACTCCAGTAGTGCGAATTGGCTGGCCGGACCAGTTCATTGAACATGGCAAGCCCGAAGATCTCCGCAAGAAATACGGCGTCACCGCTGAAGCTGCGCTGACGCAACTCCGGCAACAACTCGGTATACCTGTTCTGGGGTAAGTACTGTTGGAAATTCGACGACGCTGAAAGCAAAAGGGGAGGGAGTGGCTCTTGCCATTTCCCTCCCCTTTGAATCAAACGCAGTTTTTCGTTCGATATCTATTTACGTTCCAGCAGCGGTCCGCCGGAGGCGGCAACGTCACGACGAGCGGGACGGCCAACCTTGGCTACGTGCTGCGATGTGAACTCGGGCCCGTATTTCTCTAGCAGCACCGGAACCAATGCGCCCTCGGCTTCCTTCACGAATGTCATCACGTCCTGCTCATTCAAATCGATGCGGATGAAGTCGCCCAGCCTGATTTGTGCGGTCGCTACCAGGTTCGCCAACGGAAAAACAATGTTCTTCTCGATTGCGCGCTTCAGGTGACGTGCACCATATTTTAGGTCCGTTCCCTCCCGCAGCAGGAGTTCCTTGACGCGGGGTGTGCAACTGAAAACAAACTGGTTATTGCCCGTAGCCTGCAAAATGCGTTGCTGAACCAGTCCAAGTTCGATCTCTAGGATCTTTTCAAGGTGCTCGCGGCGCAATGTTTTAAACACCACGATCTTATCTATCCGATTCATGAACTCCGGAGAGAACTTGCGACGAGCTGCATCAATTGCAGCACGGTTCATCTTGTCATCGATCTTGTTGTCGATCTCACCGCTCGGCTGAGCAAATCCCATATTGCCATTGAGAAGCTCGTTCATCTCTCCCGCACCCAAGTTAGAGGTCAGGACGATGAGGCACTGCGAGAGATCCACCCGGCGATTGTCGCCAAGCGTCAAGGTCGCCTTGTCCAGAATCCCAAGCAAGAGCTGCCAGAGTGCGTCACTGGCTTTCTCTATCTCGTCAAACAAAAGCAACGACAGCTTGAGACGGTCGGTATGCCACTGATTGAGCGCCTCCTGAGTAAGCAGAGGGTGGGTTTCGCGATGCCCGAGATATCCCGGAGGCGAGCCGATAAGTTTAGCGATTTCATGCGAGTGCTGAAATTCGGCACAGTCAATCTTGACGATTGCCCGAGGGTCTCCAAACAGCGCCTCAGCGATGGCTTCCACAACACGAGTCTTACCCGAACCGGTGGGCCCGAGGAAGAGAAGATTGCCTACCGGACGTCCCGGAGCGTTCAGGCCCGCCAGGAACATCTGGTAGATCTCGGTGACTTTTTCGACGGCGTCGTCCTGACCCACAATCTTGCGCCGAATGGCATTGTCGAAGTCCTGCGCGTCGCTGGAGCGGCGGGAGGGGTCAAGAGTCGCATTCAATCCGGTTTTCATAGTCTGACCCTAGATTCTTGGGAAGCCCCACCCTTGGGGCACGAATTCTGAGATGGAGAAACGGGAGTTTCGCGTTGTATCAGAGAGACTCTGAAGGATTCGAATTACCCTACAGAAACACTGACAACGCTGCCCCTGCGTCTCTGGTGAAGTTAGATGCAGAAATAAGAGAAATGATCGAAGGTAGCTAGAAGTACGTTCCGTTCGTCTGAGACCCGCGTACACACTTGGTTACTCCATGAGGTAATTATTTTAGGAACTCAGGTGATCTACCCTCGTTGACGGCCAGAAACGCGTGCTACTATCCGCTCAGATCCAACTCTGAAATGCCAACTGGAATGCCCAATATGTCACGGAAGTCGGTTTCTCTCTCGGTCCTCACCTCTGGTGTGGTTTTAATCGCGCTTATCGCAATTCTTGAAAAGCTTCCGCTGCGTGCGGGAGCGGCTAGTTCAGCACCTCGCGCAGCAGTGCTTGCATCGCCGACACCAGACATTAAGTCGACGACAACGACGGTACAACCGTCGCGCATGGTACCTGCAGATGTGAAGCTACATACTGTTGCGAAGGGAGAAAGCGTCCCTGGGATTGTGCACCATTACTTACCTCTCACAACCTTCTTAACAGGAAGTGAATTGGAGAACGCAATCCGCACCGCTAATCCGGAGATCAAAGGGCTATGGCCCAAGCCGGGCTCAGAGATCAAAATTCCTTCCTATAAGGAAAATTGGTCTGAGAAGCCGGTGATGATCTCAAAGAATTTCGAAGTTCGTGCTGTGTATCTGACTGGCACGATGGCAGGAAGCGCCAAGGGATTGGACATCATTCGCAAGTGGCGCGAAGCGGGAGGTAACAGCGTTGTATTCGACATTAAGGATTCGGACGGTTCAGTGAGCGTTCCGACCGGAATAGCATTGGCCCCGGACCAGAAGGGCTACGCGATCCGCAATTTGCCAAAGTTCATGGCTTTCGTGCACTCTCAGGGCTTGCACGGAATCGCACGCATCGCGGTTTTCCGGGATGACGCATTGGTCACGAAGCACCCTGAGTTAGCGGTTCAGTCACACAGAGGAGGAGCCTGGCGCGAAAACGGAAAGCTCGTTTGGACCGACTCTTCGAACCCAAAGGTTTGGGACTACAACATTGCATTGGCGAAGTTCGCAGCAGCTAACGGCGCCGATGAGATTCAGTTTGATTATGTTCGCTTCCCTGCAGAAGGCGACCAGAAGGATGCGAAGTTCCTGTTCGAAAGTCAGCATCCGGACTGGAAGCGCGGCGATGCCATAACAAGTTTCCTGAAGAAAGCGCAAGCCGAACTGAAGCCTTCAGGCGTGCTCTTTTCGCTGGATGTGTTTGGAGTAATGGCCTGGCAGCGCCAGATCGATCTATCGCACACTGGTCAGGATATTCCTCAGATGGCCAAGTACTGCGACGTGATGTCCCCGATGATCTATCCCTCCCACTTCTACGGGATGGATGGATATACCGATCCGGGCGACGCGCCGGAGCACTTCATTGGCGAGTCGATGGCACGCTTCCAAAAGGTGACGGCGGATAGCGGCGTAGTTCTGCGCCCATGGCTCCAAGCGTTTGGTTGGAGAACAAAGACCTACTCTCCGGAGTACATCCGCATTCAGGTTGCCGTTGCTCGCAGCAAGGGTGGGAACGGATTCTTGTTCTGGAATGCGAATAACGACTACAGCAAGCCGTATTCGGCAATGCCGGAAATGCGTCAGGATAAGGCTAAGTATTTCCGCGGTGACGAAGTGAAAAGCTACGCTGAAAAGGCTTCGCTCTCTCACAAAAACGGCACGGCTTCAAACTAAGTTGGCAAATCGAGAGCCGGAGTGCAAACCACAAATGGAGAAGTTTTCCAAATGTGGTTTGCACTCCGGCTCTCGACGCTTATAATTAGTAGGTTTGCCATGTCTTGCGATTGTGGGCCCCTCCAATACGCGCTGGTTGCATATGTAAAAAGTGCTTTGGGTGAGTTTGTGGAGGATCTACGCCGCGAACTGCATCCAGTGCACGCGCATTTGCCAACCCATCTGACGGTTCTACCGCCTCGCCCTCTACAGGGGGCGGAAGAAGACGCGTTGAAAATGTTGCGGGAGATGACGGCGAAGGTGGCCCCTTTCCAAGTTGAACTGGGCGATGTAGAAAGTTTCCTGCCAATTACGCCAACAGTCTTCATTCGTGTAAGTTACGCAGGTTACAGGATGCGGGAACTGCACGACCTGCTGAATCGCGACGGGCTTGCCTATAGCGAACCCCTGCCCTACATGCCGCACGTAACGGTGGCAAAACTGGATAGCAACGAACAGGCAGAAGAAGTCCTTCGAACTAGCAAAGCCCGCTGGCAAGAGTTTTCTGGATCGCACCGCATCGATGTAGACCGACTGACTTTCGTTCGAGGCAGCGGACACACGTGGACCGATCTGGCTGATATTCCCCTCCCGAATTGCAAATAGATAACGCCCCTGAAATCCTGACTTAGCCCACACGAGTGGACATGACCGTCTTTCGCATTGCAAATCCATTCGATTAAACGCCTAATGAGCCTAGCGCGGCGCGACAATAATGCGCCGAAATCTCCCCAATAGACCCAACCGTCACTCACGAGAGCGCGGGGAAGATCGCGAAGAGGCCACAATGCAGATTTTCGTGTACGGCGCTGGATACTTGGGAACAGTACTGTCGGCGTGTCTTGCAGATTTAGGGACCCCTATCGTGTGCTGCGATTCAGCCGCAGACAAGATTCAGAATCTGAATCAAGGGCAGATTGAGTTCTACGAGAAAAACCTCGAAGAGATCATTCGGCGGAATATGCGGGCGGGAAGGTTGAGCTATTCCACCGAAATCGAGGCCCAGGCCGCGCGCTCGCAACTGATTTATCTGGCTCAGGATGATCCGGCTGAAACCGAAACCATTGCATTGAAGTTAGCCGCAAACGCGCTTCCGGGGACGCTGATCCTGATCTGCACACCCGCACCGGTAGGAACAACTACGCGAATAGCCCAAAAGCTTTGTGGCCTCGGCCTCGATATTGCGGTAGTTTCGCATCCATTGTCGCTCACCGATGGCTGTGCAGTGGAGGACTTCAACTGGCCGGATCGGCTTCTGTTTGGGACTACCAACCCACAAGTCGTAGCGACGCTAAAGTTGGTCTACCGCCCTCTAGTGATGCGCGGCACTCCTGTGATTGTGACCAACCCGGAGACGGCGGAACTGGTGCGCGGAGCGGCCACTGCATTCATCGCTACCAAGATCTCCTTCATAAATGAGATGGCCGAACTTTGCGAACAGGTGAATGCTGACGCGCTGGATTTGTCGCTGGCACTTGGGTTAGACAAGCGAATTGCGCCACGCTGTCTGCAGGCGGGCGTAGGAATGGGCGGCAGCTTCGTACAAAGTGACATCGCAAACCTGACGGCTTTGGCAAAGCGCAAGGGAGTGCAACTGCAAATGCTTTCCGCAGCACAATCCGTGAGCCAGCAGCACGCAGAGCGCACGATGCGCAAGATTGGTGAAGTTATGCCGACACTACGCGAAAAGAGAGTGGGGCTGTTGGGACTCGCCGTCAAGCCCCACACGAGCTCGGTGGCAGGATCGTCCTCCATCACATTGGCCCGTCAACTGGTGCAGAACGGAGCAATGGTGAGCGCGTACGATCCGTTTGCGATGAGCCAGGCAGAACGGGAACTCGAAAAAGTTGTGTCGTTCTGCGACTCAGCTTATACGGCCGCCGAGGGTATGGACGCATTGATCGTGGCAACAGGATGGCCCGAGTTTCGAAGTCTGGATTTCGCGAAGGTAAAAACATTGCTCCGCCGACCGCTGATAGTCGATACGAAAAACCTGCTCGACTGCGATCGGCTTCGGGGATTGGGGTTCGAATACATGGGAATCGGCCGCTTGCGCGCCTGAGGGGACCAAATCTATTTTCCACAAGGCTCAGGGCAGAAGGGCGCCAGAGAGATGCGCGCTTCTGCTATAATCAACTTCGGTTCCATGGTGGGTATAGTTCAATGGTGGAACGCCGGTCTGTGGCACCGGATGGTGTGGGTTCGAGTCCCACTACCCACCCCAATATCCTTGTAAGTTATTGAAAAATAAGGACGTTGGGACAGAGTAGAAAGTCTTCATCCTAGAAGATTTTAGAAATATCGCCCTGAGTTTCTCCAAAAGTTAGGTCTGAGTCGGTATCAGACAGCAGGAGAAATTCAGAATGGCAAGTCGCAAAGCAAGTCTGTACCTCTACGTTAAAAGCACCTCGGGCTGGCGTTACTACCCCGCAGCGTACTATTCAAACGGAACAATCAAACCTCACGTCTGCAAGCCTCCGACTGGAGAGCGCAAATTCCCCGGCGCGAGCTACTACCTCTATATTGCGAAGAAGTGGGAACCCGTGGGCTCGGACCCGCAAGAAGCTGTGCGGATGATGGAACAACGACAGGGAGAGCTACTGGTAGCTGCTGCCACCAAAACGGAAAACGAACCCTTGACGCTGGTGAAAGCATTTGACCTGTGGATAGATGATTTCCGGGCCGCTGGCTCACATCAGGACACGATAGATGCAAAGACCTGTATACGTGACCAGATGACTGCACATTGCAAGAACGTCACCACGCTGAGCCAGATTACCCGGCAGCTTTGCCTGACCTTCATCAATGAGTACCTGATTGGTCTGAAGAACAGCGACCGGACACGCAGCGCAAAAGCCAATTCACTCTGCCAGTTTTTTAGGTTCCACAAAATCACAGATGCTCATGGTGACCAGCTAATCCGCAAGGCTGACATCCCAAAGTATTGTGAGGGTGACGTATTGGAATTCACCGCTGAGGAGATGGGGAGGTTTTGGGAAGCTTGTCCTGCTCATGGTCGCTTGATGTGCAAGATGCTGCTCACATGCGGACTACGCCGCAAAGAGATTGAGTCATTGCGTTGGGTGGATATTGATTTCAAATCCGGCACTCTGACTATCCAACCCCGTCCAGAGTATGGCTTTGTTCCCAAGAAAAAGCATCAGCGCGTGGTAGCCATCCCTGACGCAGTCTTGGCTGAACTGAAGGACTCAAAAGAGGGGAGCGAGTCCCCGCTGTGTTTTCCCACTCGCAACGGGGAGCCCAACACTAAGGTATGGGAGTTTGTCCACCGCGTCTGCAAGAAGGCGAACATTGACGCGAAGAAATCCCATCCTCACGTGTTCCGCTCCACGTATGCGACCACGCTCCTAAGGAATGGGATGCAAGTGCAGGATGTGGCAAAGCTATTGGGTCATAATGACATCTCAACCACTCAGCGTTACATGGCGTGCCTGAGTCAAGAGGAGCTACGACAACAAGTCAATCAAGTGCAGTTTGCGCTATAGCCAACTTGAGAAGACAGCCCCGCCACATGCCGCAGTATCACAGCCTCGGTCACCAGCCGAGGCTTTTGTTTTTTCTCTCCACCGGGCCGGGCGGCAGACAGAAATTCATCCAGAGCCCCGGCTTCAAGGTGACCAGCGGCTAGGAATCTCGTGGTCAGAGCCGAACGGTAGAGGTTCGCGGCGAGAAATTCTTGAAAGAGTTTTACCGTGGATAAGCTCTCGGTGCGTATCAATGTCGATTTCTGCGGAGGACGCGACGTAAGGGCGACCGTGGCGTCATGTCGCCCCGGCACAGCGGCAACGTTTTTTCTTTGTTAGTTCGGCGAATAAGCTCGATGGGGTATTGATAAGACCTTTCCATCTCAGGTGTCCGCAGTCAACACGGTGCCGGGAGCCTCTCCACTGGATGTGGGGCTCTCCGCATCCGGTAATCACCGCCGAGTGGCTGAGGCGCGGAGTGTTGGGTAAGCACTGAGGATTCTCTAGCCAGTTTCAGGATTTGGTAGTGCTATTGTGTCAGGTTCTTAGGATTGGCGTAGTTTGGACTCTCTACACTCTTGGCGGTAGACCCGCGTCCAGCGATTTGCTTTTTCTCCAGTCAAAAACCGGAAGAAAATATTCTCTTCCTTGTCTAATTTTTCGCCTCTGTCGATTTTTGCAAGCAGGTCGAGGTAGCGGTTCCTCGTTCCTTCAATCACTGAATCGACGCATTCATCACAAGGACACGTTACGCTAACTCGGTGGTCACGCACCTTCTTCATAACTTCCGAATAGGCGTTTAGCTCGACATTTGTAATGACCTCAACTTCATCGCGTTCAGCGACTGCCATGTGAGATACCACTGTGAAATCCTCGCGCTTCGCCCAACGTGCCTGTGCCGCCTTCTTCGCAATTTCTCGCCGCTCTTCCGGGGTCAGGGTACGGGCTCGAGCGAGTCCCCCTTCCCGTGCTAAGGCATTTACTTCCGTGTTCTTCTTCGTTGTCATCTTTTGCAGTTTATCCCGTGCTTACGGTACGCATTCAAAAAAAATGCTTACTGCAAGAAAAAATGCTGGACCGTTATGCTTACTGCATGCATAATACATACATGCTTGCAGCAAGCATTGGGCGACCAGACAAGGCGAGGTTGGGCGGATGACGGGAAAGCAAATCTCGAAGCAACAGGTAAAGGTGATGCCTATCGAATATCTTCTTACTGATGAGGTCAGTTCTGGAGCGGCTTGCCCCAGAGATTCCAGAAAGCCTGTCAAACAATTTGTGTCGCTCATTGGAAATCACATAGCCGTGGAGCCCCGGAGCTTTGGAACCCCACATCTGAATCATCGGACTATCCGGTAGTGACCGCCATCCATTCGGGTCATACGGCTTTCCATCGTGTGCGACATAGTTCTCGCGGGTAATTAGCTTCCGATTTGACCTGATATTAGTCAGGAGCCTTTGCAGGGAGACCACGTGCGTACCTCTATCAAGGAGCCGACGAATTGCGAGGACTTGAGTGGCAGCGTAGCCAAGGTCAAGCATACTAGCGAGGAGGCCGTTTCTTGAGGCGATTTTCAAATCAGGGGGTGTTTCACCGCGTGGCTTCGCTAATATACGGTAGCTCATATCGAGAAAAATCATTCGGATGATTTGTCCCTCAATGTTGTTCGGCTCGTCCTTTTGGAACTGATACCAGCCAAGCCATTCTGCTCGCTTTTTTCTGTACTTCGCCAATTGTCCCGGTTGCGTTACCTCGCATGCCTCCACTGGTGGCGGAGGCGCACTAGTGTCAGACTCTTGCAAACCGAATTCGTTTGGCATTAAACCCGTTCCTTTCCAAAGGGCGCAACCGTGCTTCTCAGGAGAATCCGGCACTCCGTAGCTCTTGACAGAGAGCAACTTGTTTCTTATTCGTTGGCTTCCTAGAATTCCCGCGCCATCGTACATCAGGGGTTCCGCTTCCGCTCTGCATTTGCCCTCCGCAACCGATTAAGAGCGAGTGCTGACATTGCGAGCGAACGTTTTGGTGACTGGGGGTTAGTCATTTCGATTTCGCCGAGCTTTCTTTGGTTCGCCTTGCAGGAGCCTCGCTGTAGGTCGAGTAGTCGGTGGTCAATTCTTCCCCTGCGGAGATATCTCGTGCTGCGATGAAATCATAGTTCTCGTCGCAACGAACGTTGGGCTCTTTCGATTCGTTTAGGTACCACGCTATGGTGAGTCGATTGAATGTCGGAGGACAACCGTAACGACCATTCTTCAGAACAGCAAAATCCTCATAGAGCCGTCGAACTTCTTTCGGAAGACGGCCAAGGCTGCTTGCTTCAATCCACACCATGTCTGCGCTGTCACCCGCAAAGAGCCTTGTCCCCCTCGAAATCCTCCTAATTGCAAATACACCGACGCCGCCAATTTTCGAGGGCTTCAACCGAGTGAATGAGCCATCGTGGGGAAGATGCGTTTCTTCGTGATTCCACCTCATTCCCAAGGTTCTGCATAAACCTTCTAAATCAGGAAAGACGGTAGCCTCATCAATGCCGCAGGTCTCTAGTTCCCGGCGAATCTCCGCAGTTCGGAAACTGGGTATTGTGAACTTCACCAATCTGCCTTTTGGCAGCAGAGCTAATTCATCAAGTGCAGTAAGACTCCTGCCATGCACCGTGAAGCAGGAACGCTGAGTGCTAATCCGGCGTGCGATGTGACCGGGAAAAACAGCGACGGGTTCATTTGGTAATCGGCTTCTTTTCGCGAATCTGGCGGGTAGCCAAGGTTTTAGCTTCTTGCGGTCAACAGCAAGAGTTCCTGATGCGCTCGGCGAAAATATCTCATCTTTTCCGAAGTTTCGTTTATTCAGCCAGAATGGGTCGAGCATCCAGACAGCGGCATCAGCGAAACCACGAGACTCTCGAACGGCGAAATATAACCCAATCAACGCTCCGTCAGTCCAGTCCAACAATCGGGTTGGTGCCCCGTGATGTTGCATCAGGAAGTACCACTCCCAATCATTACTCGGCACTGTCTGGCAGAACGCCGGGCCGCGTTGCGCGAATTCCTCCCGGATTTCATCTTCAACATATCTATCACTTCCAAACTGGCGATAGAGCGTAGGTAGGAGGGGCCACTCAGAATTGCTGTGTCCACGAAACCAAGGACCGACAATCTCTTCGGATGGTAGCCAATTCTCTCGGCGCTTTCTGACCTCGTCAATGTATTGAGCGACATTTTCGATGACCAAAGTTGACGATGCACCTTTAGCTGTCGCCGAAGCTCTCCGCTTCATTGTTGCCCCCAGAATTCGGATTCTAGTGACTATGACCGCCCATACTGCGACCTAAAATCCAGTCTTCAACATCTCGAATTGAAAAATCCTCGAACTTCTGGTTCGCTTTCGCTCCGAGGGTATGCTGGAGGCTGACAACGCGACCACCGTAATGGCGAATATAGAGCCCCATCTTTGCCACGATGCTTTGGTCATGTCAGCGGTATTTGAATTCAAAAGGGCGGGGCTGTCCAGAGTGATTTTCTTCGGCACCCGTCTGCATATATACGAATTGCCCTTTACCTCAGCGCCTGTCCTGCGCTCTTAAACATTTGCGGCATCGCCTCATTCCAACTCGTCCAGTCATGGCCACCTTTGGTGCTGAGGAGGTTTGACTGAACTCCGTGCTGTCGAATCTGCCGAACAAATCGTTCATTCGTGCCGTGCAGCGAGTCTCGTTCGCCGCACGAGGCGAACCATCCCGTCTGGTGCATGCCGTTGGCATTCGAAAGCAGATTGAAGACGTCCTCGTCTCTCCGAGTATTTGGGCGGAACCCGAATATTGTCCAGATTCTCCACGTCTGCCAGAACCTACGCAAGCTTGCTGGTCGCCGAGTGATATCCAATGCTCCGCTCATGATTCCCGTGAATCCATAGAGGTCAGGGTGTTTCAATGAAAGCTTTGCCGCCCCGTAGCCGCCCATTGAAATTCCAGCAATTCCGGTATGCTCCCTACCTGCGAGCACGGGGAATCTCGTCCGCACGTCCTCCATCAAGTCGCGCGTGATGGCGTCTTCACATCGAGCGTTTCGCTTGTGCTTGGCATTCGTGTAGTAGGAATACTGCCCATCCGGCATCACGACAGCGAGATGCTCAGTAGCCGCAAGCTGCACGACCTCTGACCGCTCCATTACTTCTGCCGGACTGCTGTTCGCCCCGTGAAGCAAGTACAGTACTGGTGGCCGCTCATTGCCGCGTGGCGAAGGAACGACGATGCGGTACCAAAGGACGCCCCCGATGGCCGGACTATAAAAGCGGACGTCGGAGATGGTGACTGCGTCGATGGTGGAAACAGTTATTACGGTCGCCTGAGTTGGTTTTCGACTGCACGCTAATTCGCAGCAGAGCAACAGCGACAACGAGGAAACTATGGTTGCGATGAGTGCGTTCTTCACTGGCAGGAGTGTACGCCGATGTTTGCAGGAAGCGAAGCTGGATTAACCGGACTTGAGACAGAAGTGTCCGACACATGCACTTTCAGGATACTCGGCGAAGTAGAGAAGATGCGTTTCACAGTCGCAATCGGACGACCCAAACCCGGCCATTGGCAACGACGCCCCTTCATCCCGGCGAGGCATATCGCCCATTTATGCTCCTGCGATTTCCGGTTGTAGCGGTACCAAACCTCCTTAAGCGTCGTGTGCATACGAAGGTAGTCGATGTGCCAGTGAGGATGTTTGGCGAGACTCATGTGATGAGCCAGTCGCGCCCGGACGCCTCCCGGCCCGAATGCGCTGCCGACGTAAACGTAGAATCCCGGCTGGACGTGCAGGGTGCCGAGCTTCCCGACTTGGATGGCCTTCCTCTTCTCCGAGGACAGGACAAGCGCGTAGGTGCCGGGACGTGCATCGAAGCGAGATGCATCGAGCACTGTCGTCTTCTGTGACAACAGTATCGATGACCGTGCCATGGTTTGGCCTTTACGACTTGAAGAACTCCGATATCCGCGACCAGTACTTCTGCACGGTATTCGTCGTGCTCAGGTGACCACCCCGAGACAGCAACGTAAGCTTCGCGCCTGTCTGTCTCGCGAATTTGTCCACGGTCTTCCATGGGACATAGGGGTCATCTTCCGCATGGAACATCATGATTTTGGAGCCGTCAATTTCACTAGCGTGATGCATCGGATTGAAGAACACCCCACCCCTCAGCTTGTTCCAGTTCTTCTCAGATAAACGGTATCCGTTTCCGAACGCTTCGCGAATGTACGCCGGGTAGCTTGGGTTTGAGGTCTCCTTCTCCTGCTCCTCGTCCAAAATCGTCCAATCCACGACCGGGCAGTTGGCGACCACCTTCTTCACTCGTTCATCAAGCGAAGACAAAATGGCGGCTGCACCTCCGAAGCTTCCACCGATGACGAAAATCTCGTCAGCCGAGACCGTGAACTGCTGGCCGAAGGCGCTTTCCTGCACCCCTTTGGGCAGTTCGCCGATGACGTCGAGGATGTCCAAATGCGGCGACTTCTGGAGGAACTGGCCACCACTCTCCCATGCGCCACGCCAGCGCGGGTAGAACACCCAATAGCCCTTCTTCGGCAGGAACTCTACGAGCGGCTGTTTGGTTGGAATCGACGGCATGCAGTCGCACAGGATGATGACCTTCTGCCGCTTGCCTTCTCGTGACGGCGGCAAGAATTCAGCGACGATGTCGTTCTTGAATCGAGTTCTGTACATAGCACCTGAATGGTACCGCTTGATGCCTTTGCAAGGAAAATGTTAGGAGGAGTGGAAGGGCTGCTAATATTCCCGCATGAACGACCTGAAGAATCGAATCGCCCTTGTAACCGGAGCCGGTCGCGGCATCGGTGCCGCCATTGCAATCGCTCTCGCTCGGGCTGGTGCCGATGTCGCTGTGAACTATCGCGAACGTGCAGATGCCGCCCAAGAAGTGTGTACTGAAGTTCAACGTCTCGGGCGTCGAGCCTTGGCTGTTCAGGCCGACGTGTCCGTCTCAGCGGATGTTCGCAGGATGGTCTCCGAGGTCGAGAGCCAACTAGGCTCTGTCGATATCCTCGTGAACAACGCGGGAATCGCGCAGCCTCGCAAGCTCGAAGACATCAGCGAGGACGAGTGGGATATGGTCATGACGGTGAACGTCAAGTCGATGTTCCTCGTCACACAGGCGGTCATCGGCGGCATGAGGAAGCGTCAGTGGGGACGCATCATCAACCTGTCCTCGGTCGCGGCTCAGACGGGCGGTGCGGTTGGAGCCCACTATGCGTCGTCCAAGGCTGCGATGATTGGGTTCACGCATTCCTGTGCGACCGCCTTCGTGAAGGAAGGCATAACTTCGAACGCCATTGCTCCGGCGCTAATTGAGACGGAGATGGTGACTACGAACTTGAACACGAAACCGACCATGATTCCGATGGGGCATTTCGGTTCAGTGGACGACGTCGCCTCGGTTGCGGTCATGCTTGCGATAAACGGCTACATGACGGGACAGACCATCTCAGTGAATGGCGGATGGTACATGAGCTAGGATGCCAAGCTGAATAACTCTGCCACTCGCACACAGGAAGTTTGTTTCAGACGACATGCCGCACTAAGTGCCTAATCGGGCAGATGAACGTAGTGCCGATGAGAAGCACTCTTGACCTTTGCCTGCTGTACTGAGCCATTCTTGAAGGGTTCGGTCGGGCAGATGAGGAAATCGGCGAAAAGGTAGACCATGGAGACAGGGCTAGCATAGTGTCTTTCGGAGTCCACCACCCCCGCATCCAGCCATTTCACTACCGACGCCGCAGAGGTTTCATCGGGCTCGTACTCGTGGTGCGTTCCGACATGCCAGACTCGAAGATTGCCGTCGCCACCATATAGGTGTGCGCGGCCATGAATAAGCACGCAAGACTCCGCTGCATGAACAGGATTTGGACAAGCTGCGGCAAGAAAAAGGTAGAGCAGCACAAGCGTTCTCATATGGCTGGCCTCCAATGAGTTTAAGCTCCGCTCGACTCGTAATGCAGCACTTTACGCGGAATCTCAGCTAAGTTCCACAATTGCAGTCCGTCTTCTGAAAGCCGGGGTCAAGCCACAGGTCATAGGCGTCGTCAGGCAGAATGACTGGCATGCGGTCGTGGACGTCGGCACAGAGAGCGTTCGGAGTCGTGGTGATGATGGAGCAGGTCTCGATGCGTTGGCCCTCTGAGTTCCGCCATGAATCCCAAAGACCAGCGAAAGCGAAAAGCGAGTCGTCGGCCATGGTGAAGCAGAACGGGGTCTTGGACTTTCCATCTTTCTTCCACTCGTAAAATCCATCGGCTGGTATGAGGCAACGACGTTTCTTAAGTGAATCCCGGAAGGCTGGCTTGGTGGCCACCGTATCCGCACGGGCGTTAATCATCTTGAAGCCGATGCTGGCGTCTTTCGCCCAGTACGGAATCAGCCCCCACCTCATCTGGGAACCGAAGCGTTTGGGTTCTTCGGTATGCTGGCGGATGACGGGGATATCCTGAGTCGGGGCGACGTTATAGTGCGGAACCCAATCGTCCTCGGGTTCGATGGCGAAACGTTCAGCGAGTTTGGAAGCGCGTGTAAGGCGGAATCGTCCACACATGGGAGAGCAGTATAGCTGATGCTGACTACGCAATCGACCTGACGACTCCCCCATCCACGCGAACCGACGCTCCTGTGGTCGCCGAAGCTGCTTCGCTGCACAAATAAACCACCATGGCGGCAATTTCGTCGGTGGTTGCGAAGCGTTTTAAGAGGCTGCTCGGACGGGCGTGCTCGAAGAAATCGCGCTCCACATCGTCTTTCGTCTTGCCCTGCTGCTTCGCGAGACCCTCAACGAATGTCGATACGCCCTCGCTCTCCGTAGGACCGGGCAGCACAGAGTTCACCGTGACACCGCTCGCCGGAAATGACTCGGCGATGCCTCTCGTAACCGCTAATTGAGCAGTCTTAGTCATTCCGTAGTGCACCATCTCCGCTGGAATCTGCAACCCGGACTCACTGGATACGAAGATGATGCGCCCCCACTTTCTCTCTAACATATGCGGCAGGTAATGGCGTGTCATGCGAACGCCGGAGAGCACATTCACCTCGAAAAACCTGCGCCATTCCTCGTCCTTGATTTCAAGAAACGGCTTCGCTTCAAAAATCCCAAGGTTGTTGACCAGAATGTCGAGCTTCTCGACTCGGGCGAAGAGCTTCTCCGTGCCTTCTTCTGTGGTCAGGTCTGCCGCCACGCCTTCGACCTTGCCGCCAATCTCAGCGACGGCCTTTTCGACGCGCTCCTCCGTGCGTCCGTTGATGTATACAAGTGCACCCTCCCTAGCCAGCAGCTTGGCAATCGAGAATCCAATCCCTGCCGTTGACCCTGTAACCAGCGCACGCTTTCCACCGAGCTTAAAGTCCATGTTTCACTCCTATAAATCCACGAATACGGTATTGATTCCGGTCTAGGAAGTCAGGATTCGTCGTTTAGCACAATCACTCGAAAGCGCAGTTGTTCCCCAGTCACTCCCACGACTGGACATTTCTGGTCCGGAGGTTGATGCGGACACCTCAAAAACGAGTTCTGGTCGTCACCCCGCCAAGGCGATACTCTGGAAATGCATGCGCCACGCGACCGCAGACGAACTGAAAGAAATCTTCGCCCACTTCCGTGCCCACCGGAGCGTGTTCCCCCACATCCGGCAAGACGCACTTCTGCGGCGAATCCTAGCCGGACAATGTGTCTACGAAGATGGCGTGGTCATCACCTACCAGCAATACAAAAAGCGCACTCGCGTCGGCGACGTTGATGTGCCGCGAGGCGCGGTCGTGCTCCACCAAATCGTGAACTCGAAACAGTTCAGCGGTTCGGCTGGCAGAATCTTCGAGAAGTTCTGTGCTGAGGTGGTCGCACCGTCCGGAGGAGACCTGTACCTGACCGTGCGCCGGGAGAACAAGACGGCTTGCGCGTTCTATGAACGGCACGGGATGAAGGTGGTTGTGGTTGGGAGGAGGGTGGCTTGGGCAGGGGGAGCGATACCGGGATTGGTCTTCTTCAGGGATTCTCATTGAATCCTTCCGCTCCTTGTGTTTTCGCTATTTATTCGCCTATTATCTGAGGCGTGGAATACTCCCCCGGCGCAGTGAAGAAGAACGGCAGAATTCTGGTACTCGCGGCAGCAATCATCACAGGACTGCGGCTGGCACGAGACCCGAGAGCCGGGTGCCTAACCGAGCGCGTCATTGACGCAGTCGAAGACGGCCTGTTTCTCGCGAATCACCTCTATGGCAAAGCTCTGCTGCGGTACGGGCAGGGCAACATCGATTTCAGGTGGTAAGGAATGGATTGCGCGGAAGGGCTCTTGGTGCTCTGGTAACGCCGAATCAATAGGTTATGGACTTCCGGGATGAATATTGTGAGTCTTCTCGCGATTTAGCTTGCATCCACACGACAGGTATTGCATCTTAAGTAGCGGAAGTGCCCACTGCACCGAACTGTCACCGTATGGTGAGCGTGCCCTGAAAAGGGATAGGTGAGTGGGCTTATTTTTGCCCGAACGCCGAACTGTGACCTCTTTGGTCCGCGTGCCTGTGAGCAGGATAGGCGTTCATACTTTCGGCCAAACTTGTATGCTGAGTTCTCTGGCAGAAATCATCGTGCGGTACTGAGCAGCCTCTTTATCATTCTTGAACGAACGTCCGACCGCCCCACAAATCATGTCTGCAAGCTGAATCAGATTGTTAGAATGAGACGGTTCAGTTTTGAGCTTCTTTATTTTCGTCTGCTCACCACTCTCGCCATTGATTTTCTTCTTCAGATATTTCTCCAACTGCTGGCGGAAATCGCGGTTTCCGGTTCTATCGAGAACCAATGTTGCATTCGAAAGGTACGGCTTTGCATTCTCGAATAGCAGCTTGGCCGTGTATTTGTAAAATGTCTCTTTAAATGCAAACCCCGGCCCCCAGAGCTTTGCCTTGTTCAGGACGAACGCCATGTAGAAGAAGTCACATCCAGCAGCAGTCTGGAAAAACTTGCAACGTCGGTCGTGATTGCACTTGCTAAAGTGAAACTCTGCAAGAGGGCTACTGAAGCATTCCTTTTTGAGACCTTCTATTCTCCGGTCACAGTCCTCGGCCTCGTCATTGTCCTCAAAAATCACTGCAACCATGACGAAGAACTCCGAAGACCCAGCCTTGCCCTTGATTCCCGAGTCTCCTGATTCATCTATGAATACGAGCATTGTTCTGAAGATAGTGTCGTATGCAAGGGGCATGAAATCAAGAACTTTCAAGGTTGCCTAGACGCTAAGCGCGGTCGTCCATCATGCATCAGCACGTCGTCTCATCATTGAAGAAGCTTGTCTGGGCTCCGATGTCGGGAGAACGTCGGCGAATTGACTGGCAGCGGACGAGGTGGAGCGGTTGACGAGAAGTCTCGCCCGGAACATTACTGAGGAGGGCTGGTCTTTTCTGCCGGATTGGTGTTCTCTGCGGGGGTGGCAGAGCCTGTTGGATTCGCCATACCTGCGGGGTTCGAGTTCTGTGCTGAGTTGTCCTTCGCTCCTGAGTTGGCCTTCTCTGCCGCGTTAGCCGACTTGTGCTCTTCTTTGAGCGCCTTGGCCTGAGCCTTCAGGGCTTTGGCGTGATGCTTCGCGGCGTCGGCGTTGGCCTTCGCAATCTTCTCCTGCTCCTTCTGCTGTCTCTTTCTTTCCTTCTCCGTCATTGGGGCTGCGTTACCGGAGGCAGAGTCCTGCGCTGCGGTAGCAGTGGCGGGTGGTGCGACTGGGGGCTGGTTGCTCGGTTCTGTTTGTTGCGCGATAGCTAGAGTGGAGAAAATACTGAGGCCGAGGATAGCGAGACGCTGAATTGAGGTCATGAGTATCCTGCTTTCTCGACGGTAGGAGCCGCCTGAGACATACGATGCGGCAAGAAGTAGGACTGATGCCCAACCGGAACACCAGAGGTGGCTCGCGACATTGGGAGAAGTGGCAAGTCGGACGACAACTTGGGGCTGATGCCCCAACGGCATCATTCAAGCCGATTTACGGAAGGAGACCAGACGCCAGCAGCCTTCTGGCGAGGACGATTCGTTGCTGAGAATGTAGCGCCTGAGGTAGCTTGGATTTCATGTTTTGGGGTGGGTAGCAGTCAAAAAAGAGGGGTGGGTAGCAAATCTTGAAAAGTATTAGGGCAGTTGGAGAATTTCTAGTATTAAGCCTAATAATCAAGGGGTTAGACCGCATGTACAGGGGTGGGGTGCTTCGCTCCCAACCCCAAAAGCCCACCTTCCTAGCAGCTTCCTAGTAATTCCTTGCCAATTTTTGAAATCGACTTCTTTTTAAACCTCGTTTTAAAAGGTTCTTTGGTATCAGAGGCTTGCAAGCATCGAGAAAATCTGTTTAAACTCATTTTACGAGAACTCAGGGTATGGATTAAGGCTGTCCCACTACCCACCCCAAGAAACCTTCAGTTTTCAATCGTTTAGTTTGCGCGAGATTGGTTCAGGGTCCCAACCCTGCTTGATGGACCCGGTAAGCACTTCCAAAGCATCAAATCATTCCTGAATGCGATATGGAAGCGAGACGACGTGATCCCAAACAGTGGCCACGTCGCACCTAAGAAGGAATCGCTTTCAATATCGGCTGATCACTCTCGCCCTTGGTCCTCGGATAGTACTTGGCTTAGACCGAAACCAAACCCACCAATGCCCCCCTTTTGGATAGTCCGGGGCAATATGTCTCGTGACTGCCTCGACGAATTCTGTCAACAATTATCGGTCGCTGCCAATTCCCTATTGCACGGTTAGGGTGAGGCTGGTGGTGCGCGTATTGAGCCCGCTCACTGCTGTGACTGTCACGGTATATGTAGTCGGCGTGTTGACTTTTTGGACATGGCCCGATCCGCCACAACCAATCTGCGTACTTACTAAAGCCAGCATGAACAATGCGACAACCGTCGCGCCCTTACACGAAAGCTGGAGGACGGAGTAGCGTATCCGCCGACCGAAGGCCACAGGCAACAGGAGCAAAGCCAAAGCTGCAGGCGCGACAGCTTCACCAAGAGGACGCGTGCTCATTCGCTGGGCTGTCTGAGAACTTGCGGCCAGCGTCAGCACCGTTGTGGAAGCGCTTGCACCAACTGGAACAGATGACGAGGCAAAGCTTGCTTTTTACGGTCGCAGGTAGCCCACTGACGGAGAGACTAACAGGGTAAACAAATGTCGAATTCACAGGTGTCAACGTAATGATGTATTTGACGGATTGCGAGGGTAGTACCGTCTGCCATGCAGGGGAGGCTGCGATGCTGAAGTCCGGTGACAGTCCGGTCACTAATAGCGAGACCGAGCTGTTCGCAAGGAAGTCGGTGTCACCGCTATAGGTGGCTGTGAGGCTTTGCGAACCAGCTGGAACTGCGGCCAACGTCATGGTTGCCACGCCGCCGCTCAACGTGACGGGCGAAGAGTTCAGCAACGTTGATCCGTTATAGAAACTGACTGTCCCCGTGGGGGTTCCGGTGGTGCTGGATGCAACTGTGGCCGTTAACGTGGCGGACGTTCCAAGGATCGGCGTCTGGCTGGAACTGGTCAGAGTGGTTTTGCTGGGTGCTTGTGTGGTGAGAACGGAACCCGAGCCGTTGGCCAGCGCCACCGTATAATTTCCTGAGGCTGAACCGGTAAGTGCAATGGCAATCGGGTAAGTCCCCGGAGCGGAGTTACTGGTGGCAGTGGTCGAAAAGATAGCGGATACGTTTCCCGCATCCTGCGCCAGCACGCCAGTCAGAGCCCCAGTTAGCGTGGGGATTGGCTGACCGTAAAACAACTTCACAGCATTGGCGACGGCGGTCAACTGCATCGGAGTGACTACGAGTACGTAGACACCGCTAGTGACCGCCGCATTGTTCGCGTCTCCTGCATATGAGGCGACAAGTTGGTGTGTTCCTGCTGCAAGCAAACTGGTGTCAAGCGTGGCTGCATTGGCGGAGAGCAAAGCGGTCCCCACCACAGATGAGCTGGAGCCTGAATAATCGTAGAAAGTCACAAGTCCAGAGGCACTGGGACTGGCTCCGTTGGACAGTGTTGCGGACAGTACGCCCGTGCCGTAGACGATGTTATTTGCGCCACTGATGACAACGTTCTCTGCCTGAGCGGGCGGCTGACCGGCAACGGTGTTCAAAACGCCGAGGGTAATCTCGCGAACGCGCTGGTTTTCTGTATCTGAAATGGCAATGACTGTCCCCGAGACGGCGACCGCACGTGGCGAGTTCAGCTCCGCTGCTGCCGGAGTCTGGGTATCGCCGGAATAGCCTTCACTGCCATCCCCCGCAATAGTAACCACCTGCCCGAAACTGATGGAGCGAATACGGTTGTTGTCACTATCAGCCACGTAAACTATCCCAGAGGCATCGACCGCTACTCCGCGAGGACGCGCCATTGCCGCGGAAGCTGCCGTACTGTCCGAGGTGAATCCTTTCCAGTCCAGTGCCGACCAGCGTGGAGATGATTTCTGTGGCGTGAGTAACTACGCGTACACGTTGGTTGTGAGTATCGCCAATGTACAAGTTAAATGCGCCATCAACGGCCACTCCGTTAGGAGAGTCGAGGCCTGCCGCTGTGGATAAACCGCCGTCGCCCGAGTAAGTCTGTTCGCCATTGCCAGCGACCGTAGTGATGATGCCGAGAGATATCTCGCGAATACGGTTGTTATTGGTATCCGCGATATATAGATTGCCAATGCTATCGACGGCGATTGCAGTGGGCAGGTTCAACATGGCCGATGTTGCAATTGCACCGTCGCCAGAAAAACCAGCAACACCAGTTCCAGCGATGGTGATGATCGTACCGCTACTTACTTCCCGAATGCGTTGATTATGAGTGTCGGCGATATAAATGTTGCCTACCGTATCTACGGCGACACTGGCGGGCGAATCGAGAAGCGCGCTGGTAGCAGCTCCACCATCTCCACCAAATCCCTGCTCGCCGCTTCCCGCAACGGTGGTGACGATGCCGTTTAGATCCACCTCACGAATGAGGTTGTTAGCGGTATCGGCGATGAACAGATTTCCTACTGAGTCGAAGGCCAAGCCACCAGGCAGACACAACGGAACGCTCGTTGCCTCAGTGACGACGGACGAGTTACTGAGGCGTGTACTTGGTTGCGTGTGTCCCATCTGAGCGAGAGCGATTGCCTGCGCCTGGTTCTGCCCACGTGCGTTCTGCGGCGTGCCGAATCCGAGAATGAGTACAGCCGTGGCAACAACCAATTGCATTCTTCCGAAACTGCTTTTAAGGCATGCGGTCTTCATCGGTCTCGCTGGTCTGGTCTCCCTGCTGCTTATATTCGACTCTGCGCCATCCGTTCTTCTGCTATTGCGCTGCCGATAGTAAGTCAAAACCAAGGCACTTTTGACAGACGTCTTTTCTTACAAGTGAGAAACCATGGAAGACAGATGATGAATCTTCTGTCTTCCATGATTGTTCCAGCGTCTATGGGCGCACGGGGAATTGCCCCGCAATAGCGATGATGTAGCTGATTACCTGGTACGGCGGAAGGACCGCAAATGGCAAGTTGCCGCCGATCGGGGCCACAGTTAAACCAGCAAGAGCGCCAAGAGTTCCGGCATTTCCATGTGTCACGTAACTCTGATATGGATCGCCGCTTGCGTTTTGGTCGGTAGGGTTCGACAGATAGTTCTGGCCTGGAGTAGACGAGTCGCTCGCATTCGGACTAGCTTGCAGCGTCGCCACGTGTGTATGAGAAGGCAAATTGCTAGTCAACAGCGTTACCATCTCGGCACCGCCGGACTGGCCCAAGAGATTCGGAGACAAGCCGTTATAAGTCTTGCTGCTAGACATCCCAAGCGGAACCCGGGAACACAGATTGGGAAGGGCAAAATTGGTGCTGCCGTTTCCCCCATAAGTGGTGCCAATTACCGAAAACAGAGCTGCATTTTGGGCGATCGACAACAAAGTGCCATCGCATAAGGCCCAACCGCTTGGTGCCCAAGAGGCCGGCTACATCATAATCATTCCGAGAAGTGTTTCCATATTATTGCTCTCCTCTTTCTAGTTCATCCGGTTGAATATCAATTACAGGTAGTCGCCTATTGGCAGGAGAAGGCGATGATTAATCCTGCCGTGGCGTTCCCGCAGCCTGAAGGGGCGGGTAAAGTGCCCGATTCTGCGGTTATTGTCATCAGAGTGCCAACAGGCTGAAGTGGTGCGGTGGCAGTGCAGGTTATGGCTGTGCCGCCGGTCGATGCACCGGTCGTACAAGACGCAAGAGAGCTACCTATCGTCCAGGTGCCAGAGGTTGAAACTGGCTTAACAGCGTAGATGCCCCAGGTAAAGACTTCTGGCACGTAAGAATAGATTGTCATGCTCGGGGTACATTCTGTCGGAGTGATTGCAGTGGAGATCGCAGATACCACTCCCGAAGACTCAGTGCCGGAAGTAGGGGAATAGTAATATTGCGAGGTGGTAATACTGGAGACTATATGTCCTGCTACTGAATAGGGTATGCCGGACGGGTTTGCTCCGGTTGCTCCCCCAGGAAAGTTAATACTGATGGTAGGATTTGACAGCCAGAACGGCCCAATTCCCTCCGGACGCTGCAACATCCGATGTCGGGTCGATTGCCAGATTTGCTGTCAAAGCAATGTAACTGGTTCCGTTCTCAGAAACCGCATCACCGACGTTATAGAAGGTGCTGCCAGCCCATGCATTTTTGAATGTTACTGGCGCTCCCTGCGCACCTGTGGCACCGGCAGGACCTATAGGTCCTGCTTCACCTTGCATTCCCTGAGGCCCGGTTAGACCAGTCGCTCCTATAGCGCCTACGGCACCCGTAGCACCTGTAGGACCAGCTACGCCCTGTATGCCTTGTAGTCCCTGAGGTCCAGTTAAACCCGTCGCTCCAGTAGTGCTGGTCGACCCAGTCGCTCCAGTGGCACCTTTCGCAGCCAGGACAGCCCAATAACCTCCGGACGCTGCAACATCCGCTGCTGGATCGGTTCCGGTATTTGCTTTCAAAGAAATGTAACTGGTTCCGCTCTCAGCGACCGCATCCCCGACGGAATGGATAGCACTGTCGGCCTTAGAGGACGATTTTAGAACTTTCCTGCTGGCGGAGACTTTGAATCTGGCCCAAAAGGACGAGATGAATCGAACCTCAGAGCCTTGGATTACAAGGAAGCTAATTGACTGATTCTAAAAG
>Ga0224527_1000241_pt1 | contig 42233 bp, 31 predicted proteins | sample CBST0metaG_FD_179882 | JGI IMG/M metagenome (GOLD analysis project Ga0224527, IMG submission 179882) | Peat soil microbial communities from Stordalen Mire, Sweden - C.B.S.T0 | ecosystem: Environmental > Terrestrial > Soil > Wetlands > Peat | place: Sweden: Norrbotten County, Stordalen Mire... | reverse complement strand
TCCTTAAACTTTGCAATACAACTCGCCTCGTCCGGATAATGTTCGCTGAAGTTGAGTAAATTCATAGCTTGTTTCTATTTTCACATAAAGGTACGAAAAATATATGACACAAAGAGGATATACATAAAACAAAATACCGTTATTGATTATAAGATATGACGAGACTGACAGAATATTAGATCTTATCAAAGAATTTTTAAACATGACTTGAAAAAAACCAAAGCACATAACAAAGTGTAGCAGCAATAAGGGTTTCAGAGGTAATTCGAGCATTCTGCCCCGCATAAACTTCGGTGTAGCTTGACAGTGATGAAGCCCGCAATCCCTTACTGCCGCTACCCCCGTCCGTTAGCGGTAAAAGAAAAAGTGCCTACATAACTAAGAATAAATGGATAAAATAAAAAAAATAGAGAAATACCTGTATGATTTCTTTTCAAGTCGGTTTCAAGATATTGACATTTTTTACAGGTCTACTCAACGAGACAGACAATATGGGATTTATCGCTTAAAACAAGGGGATAAGTTAATGGATTTTATTATAAGCATCCATGCAAATATAGAAGAACACTTCTATTCCAATAATTTAATACCGCAGAATTTTGCAACTCCCGAAGCACTCTTATTTGCATTAGAAAATTTCAAAAAGTATCTGAATGATAATCAGAAATACCTTGACATGAATTATGATGAGGAGAAAACAGACTATATCGTTTATGACACACAGAAAATTAAAGATGAAATAATTCAAGCAATTGACTATACAAAAATAATCTATGACTATGAAGATACAATAATCCCATATCAAGAACTACGGTACAATCTTATAACGAAGAATATTCCAGAATTTATTAATACTTTAAAAGCTATTCTTGCTTCTGTTTCCTATGCAATAGCAAAAACCCAAGAAGGATTTTTTCATTCAAATGTCCATTTAATTTTAAAACTACTTGGTTTTGAGATAATATCAGAAGAACTAACAAATAATGGAAGAATTGATTCTATTATCAGGTTTTCAGACAAAATATACATTTTAGAATTTAAATTTAACGACAATGACGACTTGAGTGAAGAAGCCTTACAACAAATAAAAGACAAGGAATATGCACTCAAATTTTCATATGAACGGAAAGAAATTATTGGGATTGGAATTAGTTTTTGTAGAGATACCAGAAATATAAATGGATATAAATTTGAAGATTTAAATTGAATGAAAAGAGCTAACATTGGGGAGTACTATATAAAATCAGTTTGTAACTGATAAGAAGGTGAAGGCTTGGGATTATAATATCAGTTATTACAGGAATCGAAAATGCAAGTTTCACAAGCCTAATGGTATTTACTTTGCCACTGTTTTTAGTGAGGCCGTCACTAAGATAATAGCACTGATATATTTTACGCGTATTTAGTGACGGCCTCACTCTCTTAGTATCGATGGATTTGCATCCTGCCAACGCAATTGAATACAGGGATCTTTGATCCCGAAAACATACTATTCAATACTCTCCATGATCGGGAAAATGTGGGAATGATGTAAGTTTTCTTCGGAATTATGCAATATTTCTCTTCTATCAGGCGCTTAACTTAGTCTCTTTAAAATAATTATTTCGTATGAAGTACAAGTTCCATTTTATTGTTCTACTAACCTTGAGTTTACTATGGTTTTCTCATCCCGAAGTAAATGCACAAATGGCGAAAATACCCTCTTTTCGTATCGTGGAACTAAATGGCGAAACCTATCAGTCTGAAAGTTTAGCGAAAGATAAACCGATTCTCATCCTTTATTTTTCGCCGGAGTGTGATGATTGCCTTGCTTTCATGCATCTCTTTTTTAATCATATCACCGATTTCAACGACGTTTCCATCGTCATGATTACCTATTTGCCAATCAAAGAGGCAGCAGGATTTATTCAAAAGTATCACATTGACAACTATAAGCATATTGTTATCGGCACCGAAGAGTACTCGCTTACGGTTATGAAATACTACCGGATAGAACACATTCCTTTCGCTGCATTGTATGATAAAAATGGGAACCTGATATCTTTATATCAACAAGAGATACCAATTAAGGAACTGATAAGCAAACTTCGACAAAGCCAATAGATCACTCTTTATTCCTTTTCCAATTCTATTCAGCATCTGCTCTTTCCCATTTGGGGAAAGGCTGGTTTTAGTTAAAACAGGGATCAACGGTAGGAAATGGATGGGGATTGCGCATTAACGCATCTTCTTTTTGCACAAAATCATCCGTTTGCTATCGTCGGCAAATGTGGTGGCAAACAGGTAATCTTCTCCACCTTCTTCCAATCGAAACTTATGTCGTATTTCAGCCACTGAGAATGGGAAATTACGTACGGTTACATTGACTTTTCGGGTTGGAATCCATTGGTTTATTGCCTCTTTATTTAATGGAAACGTGGTGATGACCTCAAAAATGCGACCCGGGAAATGAGGCACCAATTGATCGGAAGTGTAGAGATGCGATGCAGGATGTAGTTTTTCAACCTCAAAACGTTCGGAAAGAATTCGAAATGCGCCGGCTTTCAACAAAGCCACGTTGGGTTCGTAAAGGTGTTTTTTTGCCGTGATGCTATATGTTACCTTCGCTTGTTGTTCATTGCGGGAGGAGAACGTAAAACGATCCTCGCCTTGCATACCGAAATGTACTGTCACAATTTCTGTTTCACAATCTTCAGCGACACAATCGAACAAAAGTTCTTTGCATTCATTCTTTACGGCAATCACATGCACCGTTGAAACATGTTGCAGAGCGTGCAACGTCAAAGAAATGTCGAGCATGGGAGAGACTTTAATCAAAACATGCGGTGCATGTTGAAAGAAAAGCGGCAATGCAGACAGCACATTTGGCTCATATTTCTCCAAAGACACTACTTTTTGATGATTATGATCGCGACGTGAAGGATCAACATACAAATAATCAGCCCGGCGCTTTGTGCTTTGTAAAAAAGCCAATCCATCTTCGCAGAGGACTTCGACCGGAGCATCCATGCTTTGGAAATTATGTTGTGCCAGAGCAAATAAAGCCTCATTTTTTTCTAAATATAAGACATGGCGGGCAAGATGCGACATGAATAGCGTATCGATTCCTAATCCACCGGTCAAATCAATCACCTCAAGTCCTGAAACCAACGAAGCTTTGTATCGGGCAGTTGTTTCCGATGAAGCCTGTTCCATGTTTAGTTGTGGCGGGTAGATAACATCCTCAAAACCGAGCAATGAAGGAAACTTCAGCGCAGCTTTGCGCCGTCCTTCAATTTGTTGCACGGCAAAAGGCATATTGATTTCGGGATAACGAGAGGCATGTAGTAAGAGTGAAGTAATATCTTCATCACGATGCGCTGCGATAAAGTGTTTGTGTTTGTCGTCGGGAATCATCATGCGGAATGATGCTGCATTGGTGCCAACAGCTTATTTTTTACAAACATAAATACTTGCTTCATAAAGTAAAACTAACGGAAGACATACGGCAAGCATGGTAAAGGGATCGGCCGGAGTGATGATGCCCGCAATGATAAAGATGACCACGATGGCATGACGTCGGTATTTTCGCATGAAACTGCGTTTCAAAATGCCTAATCGTGACAAAAGATAGACCAAAATAGGCAGTTCGAACACAGCGCCGATTGAAATTAAGGTGGTGGTGAACAAACTGATGTAAGAGCTGAGTGAAATCAGGTTTTGCACATCTGGACTAATCTGGTACATGTAGAAAAAATGGACAGCCACCGGAAATATCAGTATGTAGGAGATGGCTACACCAATGAAAAACAAAAGACCCCCGGCAACGAACGTCCAGACAATGGGGCGACGTTCATGTTTGTAAAGCGCCGGACTAACAAACCTCCAAAGTTCGTAGAAGAAATAGGGAAACGAAAGGATCAAACCTAACCAAAAAGCAACGGAGAGGTGCACCATAAACTGCCCCGTCAGTTCGAAATTAACCAAGTGAAGATTAAAAGGAGTAATACGGAGAGAATGGATGAAAAACAAAGCGCCAATTTTATCCATCCAACCGTAGACAAAAAAAGCAGAACTCTTAGGTGCAAAAATAGCGTAAAAAACCCACTCTTTGGCTATGAAAACCGCGACCATCATGATGACCAAAACCACAATGGAACGCATCAACATCCAACGAAACGCTTCCAGGTGATCCCAAAACGTCATCTCATCTTGTTCTTCTTCCGACTCCATCTCTTATATCCTTTTTGTAATGTTTCTCTTTGAACTTCAACCCTCTATTTGGCTATTCTATCGTGGTAAATCCGATCAACTGATCATATCGATCGCCTGTCGGTCGATAATAGGTATAAATGGCATATTGATTGTCGGTTTGCCAATAACTTCCTTCAATAGGAAAAGATGAACCTGTCGTGGCACCTTTAGGCGTATACAGATATAAATAATTATAGCCTCCTTGTTTGAGCAGTAAGGTTTGTTCGTAAGCTTGGCGTTGGCCGTTGTAATTCATCCGGTCGCTGTCGTTAAACTGATTATAAACAAAACTACCGCTCAGATGCAAAGAACCTTCGAACAACGGATGTTCATCAGGTAACGAAAAATGCACATACATATAATCGGCTTCTGTCTCATCCTGCGAGTGATTCTGAATGTTGATCAAATAATTACCATGCACATCAACCTCTTTTTCAAAGGAACGTCCTGCTCTTATCAGATCATCATAAAGCATCGTATGATAGTAAGGAGACATGAACTGAATCTTATTCACTCCAACTGCTGCCAGATAAACCGATGAGATATCGAATTGCCGGTAGGAATTGCCCCCTTCAAAAATCAGGGCTTTGTTGTTGGAATAGGTTTGCAGCGATTGCGTGGTGTAAGTAGGTTGTATGTTTACCACTTCGTTGTCGCGACGATCATTTTGCCTGACTACCACATGCAACTCTGAAAAGACATCGCGAATGGGATAATTGGTATTGTCGATGGTGAAGTCAAGCTGTTGATACCTGCCGTTCATTTCCGTATCTGTATTTCCGCGCACGGTTCCCCGGATGATGACATGCGGATCGACTACGGAGAAACAAGCATACGCTATCACTTTGTCCGGATCGTTATCTTCGTAAATGGTGACGACATAGTTTCCGGAAAGTTTCATACGTGTATTTTCATTCGGGAAGCGCAACGAATAGTGCGTATATAGAAAAGTAGTGTTCACCGAAAGTGCCGATTCTGTAATCGTGCCGGTAGTATAGCCATCAATAGCCTCCATGTCTGAAATAGTAGACAAGGTCCAATCGGCATCACAATGTTGAATGGAATAGTAGTAGTTTTTGCTGTCGTGCGACATCTCGTCGAATTGAATCACAATGTTTTTTTGATCATTTAATTTAATAACAGGCAGTGACATAGGCGAGCCTTCCACATTCACTTGCAATGTTTTTATCCGATCAGAAACAGGATGCGTAAAGAAAGAAGTTTGTGCCATGACACACCACGAAAACAAGACAGAAAAAGAGAATATCAATCGTTTCATGGATCACACATATTAAATAGCTACGTTCGATGCAAATGTAACAAAAAGATGACGCGTCAACAATAGGTAAAAAACGACTGATCCGATGACTTTGGATCATCGGATCAGTGTTTGTCTCTTGCCATCTCCTTTTTATTTGCCCTGATTGAGAGATTCCATGATCAAACTGATAATGTCTTTAGGCGCATCCGGTTCTTTCATGGCGTCTTTAATTTTTTGCTTTTGTTCTGCACTTAGAATCCCCACTATTTGCAACATGGCATCCGTCAACGAATCAAGCGCATGGGAAACGATTACTACTGCTTCCTTGTTGTACTCTTTTTCAAGTAAAGTGTCAGGCTGGTCGGTTAGCAGATTGGTGTTTATCTTTTGTAAAAGAGAGAGCAGATTGGGAAGAGCGGGAGCCAGACTTTTGATAACGGAATCCTTCAACGTCATGATCTTATTTATCTGTTCTTTATTCAAAAGATTATCTGTTACTTTGCGTGCTGCAGGAACCGGATGATTCCATTGAGCAACGACGTCTTTAATTTTCATTCTGTTGCGAGAGGTGAAAGTACGGTTATCAATGTCTTTTCCGTCAGCCGCTTTTTCCACACTCTTCCAACTACCGAGGGTGTATTTGTATAGGTATTTTTTGCCTGAAAAACAGGGAACCAGCAACGTGTAGTGCTTGTTGTCGATACGCTTCATGCAATAGTTGCTATCGGATGGATTCCAATTATTAAAACTCCCGACAAGAAAGACGGTGGAATCTTTTTGTATGCCGGAACCCGGTAACTCCACTGTAAAACGTACTGCGGCCACCTGACCGTTTACAAAACCCGACGTGATCAAACCACCGATCAGGCAAAACAGAATGTAATAAAATCGTTTCATGAAAAGTTGTTTTAGACGGTTATCAAATCATTGCCGGTCAATACATTTATGCCGGTTTGCAAAGCTACAAAATCTTTATTTCAATTGCTTGCGCATGAGCGTACTTCTCCAGCAACATGATCGAAAGATTTATTGCATCCTGCAAACCTTCATTGCCGGAATAGCCATTGATAATCATCAGTAAGCGGGACGTCTCCAAAGAGAGTTTTGTCCGTTCATGGTCACTGGTTGGAGTACCGATACCTCCCAAAGCATCTTTATAAACAGGAAGTCCTTCGATGTTGAGCATTCCACGCCCGATCCCTTCAAACAGATCGTCTGCCGAGCCGGCGGTGAGCAAAAGATCTCCTTCTATTTTATCGGCATCAAACCCTCCGATAGAATAACCCGTTTGAATGGAAACCAGGTTGATCAAGTCAACCAATGTGTTGATTTGGTAAAGGGGTAGTTTGCGCACTATGCGGCGACAAAGGGCTTCCGCAGAAGGCCGGTAACGGTTGGGGTCTTTGCCGAGCGCTTTATAAGCAGCCCTTGTAGCCTGTATTGCAGGAATCTTGTTGATTTGTTCCAACACATGGCTGTTTCGGAAGTGTGTTTCAATCAGGTTCATTTCATGCCAAAGTTCCGCATCAAAAGTACTGTTCTCAACGCTGCACGAGATCAGTCCCAAAGTAAGTTGTGGGAAAATGGTTGTAATGCGGTTGGAAATTGAAACGGAAATCATATGTTTAGGCAATAGGGAATGATAAAGACACAGATACAGGCAATAGGAACCGTGAGACTAAAGGAGTCGGAATAGGGAATCTGCAGATTTGAAATAGTAAATAGTCAATTTGTACATGGTAAATGATTTTAATTCTTCAATCAATGATTCCAATGCCGCTTAACAAGCGTCCCGACCGAATGCCCTGACGTCGTGCCGAGAAGAAGCGTTCCGGTTCGGAGTAGGTGCAATGTGGCGACACTTTGATGTCAATTACTCCTTTTGCCTGTAATTCTTCAAAAACAGTTAAGCGAATATCGAAAAGAAACTTGTTGTTCTCTTTGCTGTGAAAATAATGCGACACGTCAAATCCTTTGTCCTTAAATTGGGCATATAAATCTTCACCAACTTCATAAACAGTTCCGCTAATGCACGGACCAATGGCAGCAACAAGATCTTTTGGGGTAGTTTTAAACTCTTGTTGCATACGGTCGATGGTGATGCCGGTTATGTTTTCTAACGTTCCTTTCCAGCCGGAATGAATAGCAGCAACGGCTTTATTGACCGGATCAAAGAGTAGGATAGGAACGCAATCAGCTGTGGTAGCCGTGATGCATATACCCGGAATGCGCGATATGACTGCATCATAACCCTCCAAAGAGGCTTTGCGTTCGTATTCAGGCAAGGCAAGCAACGCTTCGTCAATCAGTACCACTTTTGCGCTGTGTACCTGATGTGCTCCAATAAGATTTTGAGACGGAATGCCGAGTTCGTCGCAAAGTAATTGACGATTTCGGTCTATGTTTTCGCGCAGATCATGGGAGTAATTGCCCAGATTCAGCGAAGCAAATTCGCCTGAACTTGTTCCTCCTGTACGCGTGGAGCTAAAATGCCTTATCTCATTGGCAAAGTGGTTAAGATTGGCGTATGAAAGCAGGTTTAACGACATGTTTGCAAATTAAAATTCTATTTCTTTATGAGTAATGTAGGCTGTTCCTTTGAAGTTGGCCAGCAACTGACCTTCTTCATCTGAGATATTGATGTCACAGGTGCAAATTTTGTTGCTACGGGCAACTTCTTTGGCTTCCGCCGTGAGGATGCCTTTTGTACTTTTGGTGAAAAACGACATATTGGCGTTGATCGACAAGGTGATGAATCCATATGAGTTAACTGCGGCGGCAAAACAAAAGTCGGCTAACGTGAAAAGGAGTCCGCCATGCACGACTCCAGCCCCGTTAAGATGTCGTTTCTCGATTTTTACCTGTGCCCTGGCATATCCCGGATGGCATTCCATTAATTCAATGCCGTTGCTCATGGCAAATTTATCGGCGGTAAAGTATTGTTGGTATTTATCCATAGTTGAAGAATGATGTTTTCTTAGATCCGATCAGCTTCAGCATTCAGTTCCCAACTGAAAAGCTTCCAGGTTCACCTTTACGGTTTCTTCTCCTTTGGCAGAAAAATAAGTTGTAATGGCAAGCTTTAATGCCTCCATTTCTATACCGAGATAGCGGGCGGCAGAACCAAGCATTACTGTGTTGAACGTTTTGAGGTTCCCCGCCTGACGTGCTAATAATTCGGCGTCAACCAGAACATGACGATATTTTTTTATCTCGTTGATGATGGTTTCCGGTTCGGGATAGTTCGGAATGTTGATATACGGTTCGGTGGCTGTAACGATAACGCCCTCAGGTGACAGGAAAGGGAGGTACCGCAATGCTTCCATCGGCTCGATGGCGAGAATGATGTCAGCTTCTCCTTTTGGTATCAGATCAGAAAAAATCTCTTTGTCAGAAATACGCAGGTGCGACTCCACAGCGCCACCCCGTTGACTCATGCCGTGTACTTCGGCCTGTTTCATATACAATCCTTGCTTCATGGCCGCCAAATCGATGATGGAGGCAATGGTGAGGATGCCTTGTCCGCCAACGCCTGCTATGATAATGTTTGTTTTCATACGTTTATTATTTCTAGAGACGCAGAATATTGCATCTCTATCCCAAAATTATTTCGTTGTAGCTTTTCGTTTTCTGCTTGCTGTTTGCACGCACTCGCGTTGAGCAATGATTACCGAAACGCCTTTGTATTCCATTTCTTCTTTAAGAATCGCTTGATTTGTTTCGGCATTTTTCTTCAACGGGATGATAGTGCGGATATGTGCCTCTTCCACACCAACCCCTTTGCAAATGTTGTGGATTTTTCCTGTTCCTGCCGATTGCTGACCTCCTGTCATGGCGGTGGTAGAATTGTCGGAGATAATAATGGTGACGGGAGAATGATCGTTCACCGCATCAAGCAACCCGGTTATACCCGAATGGGTGAATGTGGAATCGCCGATTACGGCTACCGAGGGATGTAAGCCGGCATCAGCAGCTCCCTTTGCCATTGTTATCGATGCACCCATATCCACGCAGGTGTTGAGGCCACTAAAAGGAGGCAATGCCGCTAACGTGTAACAACCGATATCCGAAAAGACATGTTTTACAGAATACGTTTCAAAGACGGCATTCAGCTCGTCGAATACATCCCGGTGGCTGCATCCCTGACACAACATGGGTGGGCGGCCTGCCACCACGGATGGAATTGCACGTTCCGTATTTCCTGCAACACCCATAGCCTTGGCCAGCAGATCGGGCGATAATTCTCCCGTGCGAGGCAAAGCTCCATCCAGACGCCCCCGAAATTTCCTGTTTCCAAAGTATCCATTCAGAAGTTCTTCATAGACAGGATAGCCTTCTTCGACAATCAAAATGTCCTCGTACTTTTCTGTAAAAGCTTTGATGGTTTGATCGGGAAGGGGATAGTGCGATATTTTGAGTACCGGGAAATCCAGTTGGTTGGTCTCACGGATCTCCATCACGTAGTTATACCCAATACCAAAGGCAATGACTGCTTTACGTCCTTTTCCTTCCACTTGTTTATTTAAGAAAGAAGCTTCTGAAATTTTGATCAATAGAGCTTGCTTTTCTAATAAACGGGCATAATTTATCCGTGCATTTACCGGCAGCAAAATCCATTTTCGTTTGTCGTTTGATGGATTGAACGGGTTTTCAGCGCGTGGAGCTTTTTGTGTCACTACCGATCGTGAATGCGAAAGGCGCGTGGTGATGCGTAACAACACAGGTAGTTCAACCTCTTCCGACAGGTCGAAGGCATAGTGAACAGCATCATACGTTTCCTGTTGATTTGACGGCTCGATAACCGGGAGTAAAGCAAACTTTCCGTATACGCGACTGTCCTGTTCATTTTGTGACGAGTGCATCGACGGATCATCTGCTACCACGATCACCAGGCCGCCATGCACGCCGGTTACCGCGGAATTGATGAAAGCATCGGCAGCTACATTCAGACCGACATGTTTCATGCAAACAAGGCTTCGTTTGCCGGCATACGACATACCGAGCGCAGCTTCATAAGCCGTTTTCTCATTTGTAGCCCATGTGGAATGTATTCCTTTCTGTTGTGCAACGGATGATTGCTGAATATATTCGGTGATTTCTGTTGAAGGTGTTCCGGGGTAGGCGTATACGCCCGATATACCGGCATCAATAGCGGCAAGGGCAATGGCCTCGGCGCCTAAAAGTAGTTGTGGATTCATTAGCTTTAGTATGTTTCTTTTTGATAGTTCATTAAGTTTCAAAAAGGATATCTTTTACTGTTTTGATCTTAGTTGCATCGCATTCGTACCATTGAAAATCATATACTTCTCCAGGTGAACAAAGCGAAACTTGCGAAGCGGATGTTGTCATCGGACTATTTACCCATTTCTTTCCGGAAAGATGAATCTCTTTCACGCCGAGTTGTGTGACAATTCCGCTTACATTGCCGGCTGAAATACCGCCGCCAGGAAGAATGATCAGTGCATCTCCGGCGTGAGCGATCAATTGTTTCAGTATATCCAGACCTTCAGGAACAGATGGTTTCCCCCCTGAAGTGAGGATACGATCTACTCCGCAACCTATTAAATCATCCAATGCACGCAAAAGATCGATACATTGATCAAATGCCCGATGGAAGGTTACCGACATGGGACGGGCAGCATTTATCAATCGTTTGACCGCCTCTGTGTCGACTTCTCCATTTTTGGTAAGTACACCCAGCACTATGCCATTAACTCCTAATTGTTTGTAAAAAAGGATTTCTTTCTCCATGGCTGACAATTCATGATCGTGGTAGACAAAATCGCCGACACGGGGACGCACCATGACATGAATGGGGATTGTTAGCTTTTCTCTGACCAGGGCAACGCTTCCCACTGAAGGAGAAAGTCCGCCTTCGGCAAAGCCCGAACAAAGCTCAATACGATCTGCACCTCCCTGAGCGGCTGATAAAGCGGAGGATGGAGTAAATGCTGCTACTTCGATGTGTATTGAAGACATATTTGATAGCTGTTTGTGCCGGACAAATATAGTAAAATTGTTTTGAGTTATGAAGAATTGAACGTTGTAGAATTACACAACGGAGGTATCAGTTATAAGATAGTAAATTGCAGGTGTCTGAAATATAATAAATTAAGAAGTTACCTAAAGACAAGAAATTACAGAATCAACCCGGTAGATGATTGCCAGTATAAATTTGAAATACAATAATTTAATAAAGATCGATAGTCCCGGATCAAGTGATAAACCGGATTCCATCACAAAAAAATGTCCTCCTGTTTTAAGGCAGGAGGACGTTTTTTGATTATATCTTATTCTTGTTCTTTGGGTGTCAACACATTTAACAGAAAGTTCGGATAGATAACATTGTGATCTTTTTCCACGATCAGTTGTTGCGGCAATGTAAATGTTGCTTTTGCCTGGATATTCTCAGACGAAGAACCTATGCGAACCTGATAGCTACCCTGATCGGCAACCCATGCGCTCGTTCCGCTCCAGAACGATGCCAGATCGCGTGCATTCAGGGTAAAGATCATTACCTGACTCTCTTTGGGTTGCAATAATTTGGTTTTGGCAAAGGCTTTCAACTCTTGCGTCGGTTTGTCGATCTGTTTCTTCGGAGCATTGAGATAAAGTTCCACAACCTCTTTGCCGGCAACTTTGCCAACATTGGTTACTTTCAATTTCACTGTTATCTCGTGATTGAAGACTGTGTCGCTCAACGTTACGTCCGAATAGCGGAACTGTGTGTATGAAAGACCATATCCGAACGGATAAGCCGTTGGTACATCAAATGTTTCGTAATAACGATAGCCGACATAAATTCCTTCCGTGTAAAATGCGTTGACAGGATTGTCTTTAGGTTCACCAGGAAACGTGTTTGCCGAAGGAACATCCGCATATTTCATCGGGAAACTAACCGCTAATTTGCCCGAAGGATCAACGGTCCCTTTTAATAAATCAACCAACGCGTAAGCTCCTTGTTGACCGGGTTGCCATGCCAACATGATTGCATCGGGTTCATTGCGCCAATCTGCCGTTTCAATCACTCCACCGATGTTAAGTACCACGACCACCTTTTTCCCGGCGGCATGATAAGCCTTGCAAACATTGTGAATCAATGCTTTTTCATTTTCTGACAACGAGAAGTTTTCCACCGTACGATCGGCACCTTCGCCGGCCTGGCGTCCAATGGTAATCACGGCTATATCCGAGTTCTTTACCTGAGCATCGATAAATGCTTGCGACAATGAAAACTCGGGTTCAAAATCAATCACATGTTTTTTGTCCTGTTCCTTCGTATTGGTCATTACCGAATCAATAGATTGCTTGTAATGATCAGCAGCAGGTGTCACTAACTTGTAGCCGGCAGTCGTCATGGCTTCATCGATCGATGCAGAATGATCGTAATTTACCTCACCACTACCCGTGCCACCGACAATAAAACGGTAGGATGTTTTGCCAAATAAGGCTATTCGTTTTACTTTTTTGAAAGGCAACGTAGCATTATTGTTTTTCAACAACACCATGCCTTCTGTAGCCGCTGTGCGTGCAACCTCAGCGTGAGCCACCAAATCGGGTTGAAGTGTTGGTACAAATCCTTTGAAACGTGGAGTCTTTACGATAAAATTCAGAATGGATGTCAGATTTCTATCCAATACTTTTTCGCATAACGTTTTGTTTTTGACAGCTTCCATCAAAATTGAGCGTTGTGTATCACCAGGCATAAGCATATCATTCCCGGCATTCATTTGAGCCACTGCATCGTCGCCTCCTCCCCAGTCGGACATCACCATGCCTTTGAATCCCCATTCTTTGCGTAAAATAGTGGTCAACAAGTCTTTATTTTGCGAGGTATAAAAGCCATTTATGCGATTATATGAAGACATTACCGTCCAAGGATTTCCTTCTTTAACGGCAATCTCAAATCCCCTGAGGTAAATTTCGCGCATTGCCCGTTGACTGATTACCGCATTCACGGAAGTACGATTTGTCTCAATGTTGTTGGCCTCAAAATGTTTGATCGATGTGCCAACTCCATTAGTCTGAATTCCACGAACTAATGCAGCCGCCATTTTACCGGCAATTAAAGGATCTTCCGAGAAATACTCAAAATTTCGTCCGCAAAGTGGGTTACGTTGAATATTCAAAGCGGGAGCTAACAATACATCCGAGCCATATTCCAGCACTTCGTTCCCCATAGCTTTTCCAACTTGTTCTTCCAAAGAAACGTTCCATGTCGAAGCCATTGCTGTTGCCGTCGGGAAAGCGGTACAGTAAAAAGGATGAGTTTCTCCGGTAGGATGAGCTTCGATGCGCAAACCGGCAGGTCCATCGGTCAATACAGTCGGTGTAATACTCAAACCTGGAATGCTGTAGGTTACCCCGGCTTCTCCTTGAAGTAACACTGTTTTTGGGCCGGTAGCAGGGTTTTTCCAGCTCCCATCACCTAACCCCATAACCATACACACTTTGTCTTGCAATGCCATAGCGGCGATCACGTTTTTCACACTGTCTTTGCCCAATTGAGGCAATGACTGATTGGTTTGTGCTCCAAGCGTTGATGACAACAACCATACACTAAGTAAAAAATTGAGTTTTTTCATACGTATTACAATTAGAAAAAGAAATTATGAATAATAACAGATCTGTGGATGCTCATTAGACATACGTATAAGAACAAAAAAAAGTTCTTTCAAAAACATTTATGCTTATTGAGCAATAATTGGATTACAAAGATACTATTTTATCCAAAAAGCACCTTCAATAAATTCTTCTATTGAAAAAAAGTTATATTGCAAATAAGTAGTAAAACCAATGTGTAATATCGTGTTATATTTTCTCGAGAGTTTCTGACCTCTCTCCGGCCCTCTTCAAGGAGATGGAGATGCGGAAACCCTCTATCTGCTATTTATGACAATATTTCCCGGGTATTACTTATAAACAAGGAGAGTCTTGAAAATCATGATTTTATAGGAGTTGAAATACATATAAATAAATTGATTATCAATGGATTAACAAAATAAATTAGGGGGGTTGTCTTTTAATTGTCAAAGAATTAACATAAATATTAGCGAACAAATGATTCATAAATACGCTGTTTATTCATCGATAATGCTCCAGTGTTCGTTCTATATTCGGTCTATTCCCATTCAGAGATAAAACCTATATAAAACGTATATAATACCTACTTATATAGATAGGTATTATATAGGTATTATCTACGTGTCATATATGTTTATAGTGTATGTCATTCATGAACAGGTTACGAGGAAGCTTCGAAGGAAAGACGATGTTCCTGTTCGTGAATGTCTGGTGTAGTATATATACCTTTTAAAGATTGGAGTTTGCGAGCACTTAAATGGCTAGTTTAATTGGCATAAGCTTTTTTGGAAAATAAATTGAATCTCATTTTCAATGGCTTCCTGAATGGTAAAAATATAATTAAGGATTACTTCTTACTATGTTGATATAAGTTTTCTTATGGATTGTTTTTTTAAATCAGGAATGTAAACCGTAAGACGCAATTTTTACAAAGAGTTTTGGGGTACAAAGCTATTTCTATACTTTTGCTTTTTATTTTCTGCAAGTTCTTCTAAAGCAATAAACTGATTGATAATAGTAAATCAAGTATTATTTAAGGTGTAATTCCAATCAATACCTTTTCCCTTTGTCCGGTATTTGTCTCGTAAATGACTTGATGATGAATGCAAAGCATATGCTAATCTCCAACTATCTTTTGAATATTTTATGGATACTAAAAGTGTTCATTTTCTTCAATATCCCCATTAATGGGGATAGGTTGGTTTCATTATTTATTGTTTCTTTGCGTAACCTTTTCAAGTGTTCTGATTAAACGATGAAAAATCTTTTAGAACCTTAAAATCTGCTTTATAACCATCTCCACGCATATAAAATAAGACTATATTCAATAGAAACTGCAGCCAAATAAATGAAGGGTGAAACGATGCACAAAGAATTTAAGGAAGTATTAATTGAGCAACAATGTAACCTCTTAAAAACGATTGCAATATCACCTTTTTACAAGAGAGTCACGTATATATTTTTATAGATCATGGAAGAAATGATTGGAGTAATCGGGTTGAATTACAAATCCGCTCCTGTTGAAGTAAGAGGAAAAGTTTCTTTTACAGAAGAACAGATCCGGCAATTTATTCAATATTTATATAAAACAGAATCTGTAGCTGGAGTGGTTGTGTTGTCTACGTGTAATCGTGTTGAGATTTATTTTCATATTCAAAACAGATCTACGCAAGAAAGCTATGAATCGATGTTTCAACAGCTCTTCGAATTCAAACAGTTAGAGGCTTCGGTTAGGAAGCATTTATATAGCTTTGAAGGCATTGACGCTGTGAAACATCTGTTTGAGGTAGCAGCAGGATTGGACTCGATAGTTCTGGGCGAAGATCAGATTATAGGTCAGGTAAAAAACGCTTTTCTGATTAGCGAAACTGCCCATTGTGCAGGTAATGTATTGACGCGTTTATTTAATCGCTCTTTCAATGCCGGGAAAAAGGTGCGGACTGAAACTAAAATAAATGAGGGTTCTGCATCAATTAGTTCTGCTGCTGTCACTTTAGCCAAACAACAATACAATGATATTGAAAAACACTCGGTTCTTCTTATCGGGGCAGGCCAAACAGGCAGACTGTCCATTTTAAGTCTGGTTGAAAAAGGATGTGAGCATCTCTATATCATCAACAGAACATTCGCCAAAGCAGAAGAGATGGCCAGGGAATTCAATGCCACCGCCGTGCCATTCAGTCATATAAAGAAATATATGGTGAAGTGTGACATTGTGATGGTAGCTACCGGGTCGGTTACGCCGTTAATTGATGAAGCAATGATTAACGAGATTATGCCCCAAAGAGATTTTCAACCATTGACTATTTTAGATCTATCTGTTCCCAGAAATGTAACGAAGGAAGTTGGCTTTATAGAAAAAGTTACCCTTTTTGATGTTGATGATACGGAAGTTGTTATTCATGAAACCTTTCAAAAAAGAAAGGCGGAAATCATAAAAGCCGAAGAAATCATATCCACTCTTGCTGATGAATACATGGAGTGGGTGGCGTCATTGAGTTTGTCTCCCACTATTCGGCAAATAAAAGAGAATTTCCGTAAGATACACGATATTGAGTTTAAGAATTATCAGAAAAGTAATGCGGATGTTGATCTTACCATTATGGAGGAATATGGTGCACATATTTCTGATAAATTCTCCGGATTGATCATCAAGAACCTAAAAGAGCTGACAGATAACGGCAAAAAGACTGACCACCTGAAATTAGTAAATGAACTCTTTGAATTAATCTCTGAAAATGGAAAGTAATATCATTCGGATAGGAACTCGGGGAAGTGCACTCGCTCTTTATCAGGCTAAACAGATTCAATTAGCCATCAACAAACATGACCCGGAAAAACAAACCGAAATAGTGATCATTCACACCAAAGGGGATAAAATACTGGATGTTTCTTTATCAAAGATTGGTGACAAAGGTCTCTTTACGAAGGAACTTGAAATCGCTTTACTAAATCATGAAATTGATATGGCGGTACATAGTTTGAAAGACGTACCTACTTCATTTCCAGAAGGACTGCATCTTGGAGCTGTGTTAAAACGGACAGAAGTCAGGGATGCTCTGGTAAGTAAAAACGGGAAATTACTGCATCAATTAAGCATACATGATGTGATTGCTACTTCCAGTCTACGAAGGACAGCGCAACTATTAGCTTATAATTCAAATTTCAACATTATTGATATAAGAGGCAATATAAATACGCGTTTAGAGAAAATGGATAAGGGGTATTGTGATGCCATTATTATGGCGGCTACTGCCTTGCAACGGTTAGGACTTGAAGATAGAATAACCGAAATATTGGATAGTGAGATTATGATTCCTGCAGTAGGCCAAGGAGTAATAGCCATTGAAACGCGCATCAATGATTCCCAGATAGCATCTGTTGTGAAAAGCATCAATCATGAAGAAACCATGCAGGTTGTTATTGCAGAAAGAGCCTTTCTGAAATCAATGGATGGCGGATGTCAAATACCACTCGGCTGCTATTCAGTGATACAAGGGGAAACTTTTTCATTCACGGGGTTTGTGGCTGATCTGAAAGGAGTAAGATCCATTAGATTAACTCTAACAAGTGAGTTGAATAATGTAGAGAATATAGCCATTGAAGTGTCACAACAGATGAAGGCTAAGGGAGCCATGGAAATACTTGAAGAAATCAGAAATCGTGAGAATTTCATGTAGCTTTTGGTTGTAAAATTATAAAATGTTACAAGGGAAGATTATCATAAATACCCGTCCGGATGGAGTGGATGACCAGATTGGCATTGCATTGAAAGAACTTGGAGCAAAGGTGATCGCTATGCCTTTAATTGAGATTATCCCGATGCCAATTTCATATAATACAAAGTTGGATATTGTTCAAAATAATGTTTATCAGTGGGTAGTATTTACGAGTAGAAATGGAGTTGATCTGTTTTTTTATCAGATCGAATGGAATCAGGATATATTAAGCCTTCCTTTTAAAACAGTTGTGTTTGGAGAAAGAACGGCATTAGCACTGAAAGAGAAAGGATATAATCCTGACTTGGTGAATGTGCAAAACCGTGCTGAAGACTTATCAAAAGAACTCTTTGCTTTGCTTCATCCTGATGAAAAAGTATTGTTGGTTTTAGGAGACTTGGCTTCAGACCTGATGCAAGAACAATTAAGGACAATAGTGCATGTTGACCGGCTTAATGTTTACCGTACCACTTTTGTACAATCAACTCATGATGATATTGTTCAACGAATTGTTCAAAACAAGTATGACATGATTATTTTTACCAGCCCTTCAGGAGTGCAAAGTTTTCTGCATCATACTGCCGGAATCATTAACCTGAGAGAATTAAAGGCAGCTTGTATTGGTATAACAACTGAAAGGACATTGTTAAAAGCAGGAATATCTCCTCTCGTTGTAGCAAATCCTTCAGGGAAAACAGGTCTTATTAAAGGCATAGAAGGTTATTTTGCTAATTCTTTTTTAGGAAATAATGATGTGAATGCATAAATGAAATCCCGAATAAAATATTATCACTTTTAAAAACTTACAATTATGGCATTTCCACAAACAAGACTCAGAAGACTGAGAAAAACAGATGTTATTCGAAACATGGTTCGCGAAACTGTAGTGTCAATTGATGATCTAATTATGCCACTATTTGTTTGCCCCGGAACAAATGTGCGAAATCCAATAACATCTATGCCGGGTAACGCGCAATTATCTGTTGATTTATTGGTTGAAGAATGTAAAAGGCTGGTTTCTTTAGGTATTAAATCCGTTTTATTATTTGGTATTCCCGAATCAAAAGATGAAAGCGGGCTTGTAGCTTGTGCCCATGATGGCATTGTTCAAAGAGCTATCAGGGCCATTAAAGCAGAAATTGACAATATACTCATTGTTGCCGATGTCTGCAATTGTGAATACACGACTCATGGTCATTGCGGTACTATTGTTGATGGAGACGTACACAATGATTTAACCCTTGAAACCTTGGCAAAACAATCTGTTTCACTTGCTGAAGCAGGAGCAGATATCATTGCACCCAGTGATATGATGGATGGTCGTGTTGGGAAAATCAGAGAAGCATTAGACAAAAACGGATTTTATAATACTCCGATCATGGCTTATTCTGCCAAGTACGCATCCGCTTTTTACGGACCTTTCCGTGAGGCTGCTGAAAGTGCTCCTAAATTTGGTAATCGATCTTCTTACCAAATGGATCCAGCTAACTCAAACGAAGCTTTGCGCGAGATTGAGCAAGATCTGATTGAAGGAGCTGATATTGTCATGGTGAAGCCAGCATTAAGTTATCTGGATGTGATAAGACGTGTGAAAGATAAATTTAATATTCCTATTGCTGCTTATAACGTAAGTGGAGAATTTGCGATGGTGAAAGCAGCTGCTGCGAACGGATGGATTGATGAAGAACGAATTATCAAAGAGATTCTAACTTCCATCAAACGAGCCGGAGCTGATATTATTATTACTTACCATGCCCCGCAAATGGCTGAAATTCTAGAAAAGGAGCAACAACTAAAAGGAATTTGATGAAGAGAAATCATGAGAAAAGCAAGCAAGCTTTTACTAATGCCGGGAAAGTAATACCAGGAGGGGTCAATTCACCGGTAAGAGCCTTCAAAAGCGTGGGTATTAATCCTATAGTGATTGATAGTGCCAAAGGATCTATCATTAAAGACATTGATGGAAATGAATATATCGATTTCGTATCCTCTTGGGGCCCTTTAATTCTTGGACATGCCAATAGTGTGATTCTTAAAGCAATTCAGGAGACGGCTCAAAAAGGTACCAGTTTTGGTGCTCCTACAATCCTTGAAACCCAAATGGCTGAACTTATAGAAGAGATGGTTCCATCCATTGAGAAGGTGAGAATGGTGAATTCAGGTACTGAAGCTACTATGAGTGCGCTTCGTTTAGCTCGGGGATATACCAAAAGAGACCGCATTGTAAAATTTAAAGGTAATTATCACGGACATGCTGACAGCTTTCTCATTAAAGCAGGCTCTGGCGCCATAACATTAGGATTACCCGATAGTCCGGGCGTTACTTCTGCTACTGCACAAGATACTTTAGTGGCAGACTATAACAACCTTGATTCTGTAGAAAAACTCTTTAAAGAACAAGGTAATAAGATAGCCGCCATTATTGTTGAACCGGTAGCTGCCAATATGGGAGTTGTGCCTCCCCAAAAAGGATTTCTTGAAGGGTTAAGAAAATTGGCGGATGAATATGGCTCTTTGTTGATATTTGATGAAGTGATTACCGGATTCCGGCTTGCAAAAGGTGGTGCGCAAGCGTATTTTGGTGTGACTCCCGATTTGACCACCTTAGGTAAAATTATTGGTGGCGGATTACCTGTCGGAGCGTATGGAGGAAAAAAAGAGATTATGGATATGCTTGCGCCTGACGGTCCAGTTTATCAGGCGGGAACTCTTTCAGGAAATCCACTGGCAATGGCAGCAGGTTTGGCAATGTTGAAAATCTTAAACGGGACGCCTCGCTTTTATGATGAATTAGAAAGAAAAGCAGCACGATTAGAGGCTGGGTTAAGAGCCAATCTTAATAAAACAGGAATAAAAGGAATCGTGAACCGTGTTGGCTCGCTATTAACTATCTTCTTTACTGAAAAAACACAGGTAACCTCTTTCGATGAAGCTATGGAATCGAACACTGAACACTATGCACACTATTTCAGAGAATCACTCGATAATGGCATCTATCTGGCGCCATCTCAATTTGAAGCACTATTTATTTCAAATGCGCATACTGATGAAGATATTGACAGGTGTATTGAAGAAAGTTTGAAAGCTATGAAAACGATGTTGAAATAAGGATTAAGTAAAATGATTCAATATCGTTTTAACCAATTCTATTGTGATTGACCATATAGAAAATTCATTTGATGAGTAATGTTTTTATAGACACGATAAAAGGGATTAAACATGAAAGGCCACCTGTTTGGTTCATGCGCCAGGCAGGGAGGATAATTCCTGAATATCAATTATTAAAGAAAAAATATAGTTTTCACGAGTTGATGTATAATCCCGAATTAGCGGCTGAAGTAACTCTTCAACCTGTTTATCGGCTTGGTGTGGATGCTGCTATCCTTTTTTCTGACATCCTGGTAATACCTGAAGCAATGGGAATGAAGCTGGAATTTACAAACCATGGACCACGTTTTGAAACTCCGTTGAAAAAAATACAAGAACCTGCTACATTTCTTGATGCCGATCCGGAAAAGCTTCATCACGTGTATGATGCTATTGATGCCATAATGGTATCAAAACCTGCCGATATTCCTTTAATAGGGTTTTGTGGTGCTCCATTCACAACTTTATTGTATATGGTGCAGGGAATCAGCTCCAACCATCAATTCCCTGATGCTGTTGATATGGTTTATCGTGATACAGAAACAACAAATCAACTATTGGAAGCTATTACCCGGCTTTCCATCGAATATGCATTACAGCAAGTTAAGCATGGCATAAGTGCTTTCCAGCTTTTCGACACACATGCCGGTTTGTTGCCTTATGCTTTATACAATGAGAAGATATTACCCTATGTAAGGCGGATTTTACATGCCGTTCAGGAGACCGGAACTCCTGTTATTTTCTTCCCAAAAGGGTTAGGAACAGGATTGCAAGCTCTTAAAAACGAGACTTTTGATTTTGCAGGTGTTGATTGGCAAATGTCCATTGAAGATGCTAATGAAATGGTTGGACCAAGGATGGGTGTTCAAGGAAATTTTGATCCGCGAATCCTTACAACAGACAAAGATACAATCAGAAGAGCCTTGCAAAAATATATTTCTTTTGGCATGAAGGAACAGAAATGGATTTTTAACCTCGGACATGGAGTGATTCCCAATACTCCTTTTGAAAATGCCAAATTTGTAGTTGACTGGATAAAGGACACAAATTGGCAAAAATTGTAAAGAATCTATATGCTTTACAGAGCATCTGTTTATTCCGCCATGTCTTCTTCAACTACCAGGTTTTCGATAATAAATCCTTGACGTTCAGGCGTATTGCTACCCATATAGAACTCGAGCAAAGTGGTTACTGCATCCTCTTTTTTCAACGTGACAGCATCCAGGCGCATATCTTTTCCAATAAAGTGACGAAATTCATCAGGCGATATTTCTCCTAATCCTTTGAAACGTGTCATCTCAGGGCTTGGCCCTAATTTGTTGATAGCGGCAACCTTTTCTTCATCGCTGTAACAATAGATGGTTTCTTTCTTATTGCGCACCCTGAATAGCGGAGTTTGCAGAATATAAACATGGCCTTTTTTTACCAAGTCGGGGAAAAATTGCAGGAAGAAAGTTAATAATAACAAGCGGATGTGCATTCCGTCATTATCGGCATCAGTGGCAATGATAACTTTGTTGTAGCGTAACCCCTCTACTCCTTCTTCAATGTTGAGAGCTGCTTGCAAAAGATTGAACTCTTCGTTTTCATATACGATTTTTTTTGTCAGACCAAAAGTGTTGAGTGGTTTCCCTTTGAGACTAAAGACTGCTTGGGTATTGACGTCACGACTTTTTGTTATAGAGCCGCTGGCTGAATCACCCTCAGTGATAAATATCATAGAAGTATCACGATCAGCACCTTTTGTGTCGTTGAAATGTAACCGGCAATCGCGTAATTTTTTGTTGTGCAAACTTACTTTCTTGGCACGTTCACGTGCTAATTTTGTAACACCGGCAATGGCTTTGCGTTCTTTTTCCGATTCTTGAATTTTGTGCAATAGAATATCAGCGGTTTCGGGATTCTTATGCAAAAAATTATCAACCTCTTTTTTTATAAAATCACCAATGAATTTATTGACCGAAGGGCCATTTGGACCAATGTCTTTTGAACCTAAACGAATTTTTGTTTGCGATTCAAAAATAGGTTCTTCCACACTAATGGCAACTGCTGCTACTAATCCGTTGCGAATGTCGGAGAGCTCCATGTTTTTGTTATAAAATTCTTTGATGGTTCGGGCAATTGCTTCACGAAAGGCACTTTGATGGGTTCCTCCCTGCGTAGTGTGTTGTCCGTTGACGAACGAATAATACTCCTCTCCGTATTGATCGCTGTGAGTAAAGGCTATTTCAATATCTTCTCCTTTCAAATGAACGATGGGGTAGAGCGTTTCGGAAGTGATGTTCTCGTTTAATAAATCGAGTAATCCGTTTTTGGCAAAAAACTTTTTGGAGTTGAAAAAGATTGCCAATCCGGTATTTAAATAGGCATAATTGCGCAGCATCGTTTCGATATGCTCTTCGTGAAAAGTATACGTATCGAAAATAGCTTCATCGGGAGTGAATTCAACGCGTGTGCCATTGGATTCGTTAGTTGATTTCAACGGCTCTTCCGTGATTATTTTGCCACATGAAAAAGTGGCACGTTTAACAGATCCTTCACGATAGCTTTCGACTACAAAAAGAGAAGACAATGCATTGACGGCTTTTGTTCCAATGCCATTTAGTCCGACTGATTTTTTGAAAGCTTTTGAATCGTATTTTCCACCTGTATTGAGAATCGAAACGGCGTCTATCATTTTTCCTAATGGAATACCACGTCCATAATCACGTATGCTAATGCTTTTATCCTGCAAAGTGACTTGAATAGTTGTGCCTGCTCCCATACGAAATTCATCGATTGAGTTGTCGATAATTTCTTTAAATAAGACATAAATGCCATCATCAGTATACGTTCCATCTCCCAATTTGCCAATGTACATGCCGGGGCGTCTGCGTACGTGCTCAAGTCCTTCGAGCGTAATGATGTTATCGTCTGTATATTGATTTTGTTGAGCGTTGAGTTTGATTTCGTCCATAATTTTCCCTATTGTTGTGGCAAAGATAACGTTTTTTGTCGGGAGTGTGGAACAATCAAGTGTTCAATTTTGTGGTTTGTGAAGCTATTTATTGCAAAAAAGAAAGGCTTACATCACCAAGAAGTAAAGCCTTTCTTTGATTTATACCATGTAAATAAGGTTGTGAATTGCTTATTTGGTCACTAACTCCAATTTTTTTAAGATAGTAAACATAAAAAGAGCGGAAACCAAACAACAAACTACCAAAATGCTCCATACTGACCATACAGGTAACGTACTCCAAAGATTACCAATCACAGCTGTCAAAGCATTGCCGATAGCGGTGGCCATAAACCACCCACCCATCATGAGTCCTTTGTATTTAGGAGGGGCAACACGTGACACGAACGAAATACCCATCGGACTAAGGAATAATTCGGCGAATGTCAAAGTCAGGTAAGTGCCTATCAACCAATCAGGTGAAACCAATGTCGTACTTACGCCTCCAGTTGCTTGTAACTGAGCTGGCGACATTAATCCTAAAGATCCAATAGCTAAGATTGTAAATCCAACAGCAGCTATTAGCATTCCGATGCTTATCTTGCGAGGTGACGATGGTTCTTTATTGCGTTTGCTTAACCAGGAAAAAAGCCAAACAAAAATAGGGGTGAGAATAATGATAAAGAAAGGATTGAATTGTTGGAAAATCTGAGGTGTCAGATGCATTTCTGATGGAAGTGATTTGTAAACTAATACAATACTTGCTATAGAAGCAAAAGCAATGAGAACAGATATAATCCTGCTTCGAGTTGTTTTTGTTTGGATGATATTAAAAATGCTGTATACCAACGCAATCAATAACGTAAGACTGAGAAGTGAGAAGCCGATGCGGGTAAACCCGGAAACCGTTGAAACGGTGTAATCACGAGCAAAGAAGGTCATGGTAAGTCCATTTTGTTGGAACGACATCCAGAAGAAAATAACTACTGCAAACACCAATAATAAAGCAACAATACGATCTTTTGTTTGTTTTGGAGACAACTCTTCGATGTGATTGTTAGCTGTGTTTGGCTTATTTGCGTTATAATCGGCATGTGTGTACGATTTTTTAAAGACAATGAAGATGCCGATTGATATGATCAGCGAAAGGCAAGCTACTCCAAATCCGTAATTGTAAGCATTGCTTAGCTTTTGAATATAAAGCTGTGAAAAATCTGCCAAATGATTACTTGCACCTGTCATTTGTGTTTCAGCCATTTGCTTTAGTTGATTTAATCCGTCTGAACTAATGGTATTTGAGAGAAACTGATGTGCTAAAGCTGGTATTTGAGCCTGATAAGTTAAGGCATGTTGCTGAAGGCTGAAATTTGTAATCCATTCAGCCATTGAAGGAGCAAAGAATGCCCCGATGTTGATGCACATATAGAAAATACTAAAGGCAACATCCCTTTTGCTGCTATACTTTGGATCATCATACAAATTTCCTACAAGTACTTGCAAATTTCCCTTGAAAAGGCCTGTACCCAAAGTAATTAAAGTTAATGCACTAATCATGGCAGCTAACGAAAGGTGTTGATCATTGTTTGGAATAGCCAAAAGGAGGTACCCCAAGAACATGACTACGATTCCTACCATGATGGTTTTTCCATATCCAAACCATTTGTCAGCAATGAACCCACCTACAAGTGGCATAAAATAGACTGCCCCCATGAAGATACCATAAATAGTGCTTGTGGTATCTTTGTTGAAACCAAATTTAGCTTGTAAATAGAGGACAAAAATGGCTAACATGGTGTAAAAACCAAACCGTTCACCGGTGTTGGCAAGTGCTAAGGGAATTAATCCTTTCGGATGATCGTTAAGCATAGAATGAATTTTTAGGTAATGAAGAATTATTAATAATATATTACGGAATAACAACTTTCCGTGTTCTTTTATCCACTCTGACAATCCACAAACCCGATGGTAGCGTGAATGTTTCTTGATTAGTAGTGGCAGTGTATGCTTTGTATAAAATACCTAACGGTGAATAGACTTGAATCAAGTTGCCTACAATTGCACCGCTTATTATAACGAACTTTTTTGATGAATATATGTGTACCTGATCTGTATCAGAAGGGTTCTTGCCTGATGCACTATAGGTTATGTACACACTATTTATGCCTTCAACTCCACTGTTGACGGTTTTTATGGCATAATCGCCGCTTTGAGGGGAAACGATTGTGTCTTTGAGATTTGTGACATTTCCAAGCAATGTGGTGTTAAAATAGACATTGTAACTCAAAGGAGATCCCAAGTTTATAAGTCCCCGAACATTGAAATTGTTTTCAAAACCATTATTGCTACCAAGTTTATCAAAAGTCAATGAAGCAGGCAATGTTCCGGTGTATCCGACAGTCAAATCACCATAACATCCCTTGTTTTCCACTGCAGGTCCATTGTCAATGGTGAGGGTACTCCCTAAAGGTGAAGAATATGCAATCCCAACAGCATACGTAAGATTGGATAGTATCATTATGGGATTAGTAAAATAAAAGGTATTCCACGTCCCGGGATTGACTCCGGAGATTGACTGATTTACAGTGCGGGTTGCAGTCGTACCAGAGACGGTGTAGAGTTGCAGGTAGTAGTGGGTGGCTGTAGTATCGGAAGGGAAAAACCTGACGGCTGACCATGTTTTACCAACATATGGAGTCAGAGCATCAGCACTGAATTGTTGAGCACAAATGACATTCATTCGTTTCCCATAAGTTAAATATTCGTCTGAACAAGCTCCATCCCAATGCTGTTCCGACAACGTATCGGCAATTAATGACCATCCTATCGGTTTTGTCCATGCAAGTATTAAATTGCTGTTTTTAAGTGTGTCAGTCAGTGTCAAAGGAGGAGGTGCAACATCTATCCCGTTCATAAACTGGAAAGAAACGGTGTGTTTCGTATTGTCTTCAGTAATATTGGTTACCGGAGTATAGTTGTAACTTCTATTCCATGCCAAAATAGCAGGTGTGGAAAGATTAGTAAAAGATGTTTTACTGGAAGTACCGGGGAAAGGGCACCCGGAAGAGTTAATAGAACCATAGGATGCAATGATAGCTGAAGGAACCGGAGATGATGCGGATGCACATACCGGGTACATCTTCTGTGGATGTGTGATATTTATATTGTAGAAAATATCATCCACATCTTGTGCTGCATGATAGATGAGTAATCCATGCCCGGGTAATGCAGCATCGTATCCAAGTAGTTGCCGATTCTCTAAAATATAACGTTCATTTTGCGTCGTGGTTTTAATCAGGTATGCTGCACTTTTTTGTTCCGAATTAGGCATGTCGCTAATTGTTTGAGTGGAATTAAGCACCGTGGGTGTTACCCAACCAAACTGAATCTTTTGATACATATTGATGTCGGCAGGGCAGGTTCCGCTATTGTTAGTGTCAAGATAGTTCCAGTTACCTTCTGCCATCAAATCCCACAATCCTGTGCCAACATATTGCCGGTTGCTGCTGTTATTATCTGTGTCGTAGAAATCAGGCGCTCCAATTACATGAGTCAGTTCATGACAAAAGACGCCGATAGTACTTATTGTTGAACCGTTTGAATAATTACCATAGAATTCGGGTGTCATAGCATATTTGTCTATGGTACAGTAGCTTGTTGGGGTTATATGTCCCTCGTGTGACCATATGGCATTGGAGGATACTCCTCCGAACTCTTGTCCGTGTCCTGCAAAAACAACATGAATGCCGGCATATTGTGAAAAATCGAGTGTGGGATTAGCAGTATGTACATCGGCAATAGCTTCATACACTAACGAGTCAGGATATTGATCAGTACCGGCAATACCGGTATCTTTCCCATAAAATGCCCATGGATGAATGCTCGTGTATGACCCGTAAACATCGAAATTCATAGATAGTTTATTGTAGGAATTGGCGACGAAATAGTCGTGAACAGAACCTTGTGAATGATTGACGTTGTACCCTGTTTGATTGAACATGCTATTGAAATCAGTGTTTTTCTCAATAAAGGTTGTGTCCGGATATCCCATCAAAATGACTAATATCTTGATATTGCCGATTGGAGTAGGTGCGGCTTTAAGTCCTTCGGCACGCTGTACGTTTGCTTTTTGAAGGATTTCTTTCACTTGTGAATCGCTGTAGAAAACCTTTTGTGGATGCGATAGTAAGAATTGGTTTTCGGCAACCGATCGTTGTGTAATGTCATGAGCAACCATTTCGGAGGAGACTATATTCCCTTGTTGGTTTAACGAGGCATAGGTTATAAATCCCTTGCTGTTACGGACTAATGTTTTGCCATCTGTACTTTCTAACCAATGCATGTATTCATCTCCTTTTTGGATGACAGTTATTTTGCTTCCATCTGGTTGGGTGATCAATACCGGCCATGGATATGCAGAAACTGCAAATAGCTGGATTTGATATAGTAGAAAAAGACACATTATTAAAAATGCCAATCTTTTCATAAGGGTTGGTTAGATGGTAGATGGTGTTGTATTTCTTTATGAAACGAAGCAAAGATACTGTTTTTTTACAAAATAAAAACAAGTTGAGAAAGAATATGATATTGGCAAAAAGTGGAATCATTTATTTCTGTAAAATATTATATAATAACTGGTTATAGTTTGGCTTTTGAAAAGAAAACCGAACCAATAATCATGGGTATTACAGCGTTGATGAACCATATTAACACACCGGCTGTAGCAGCAGTGATAGCATTTGCCGTAAAGATTCCAATAAACATTACAGCATATGAGCCTCGAATAGCTGCCTCGGAAAATGAGATGGAAGGTGTGAAGGTAATAAAGAGATAGTAGGCGGCAATTGCAATCATTCCATGCAAAAATGGCAAGTCAATGCTGCAAAAGAGCAACATAAAATAGAACTGAATACAAAACACGAAGTAACGTGATATGGCGAGTAATAATATGATAGCTAATTCGCGTGTACGAAATGAGGTAAGCCATCGTAACCAGATCATCATTTTGGTGTGAATATGAAAACGACGAAGAAGCCATACTAACTTCGGTAACGATAAATAGACGACGAAAGATAGCGCAGTTGCAGTCACGAAAATGATGGTGCGCATTATGTCGTTCTTTAAGTTCTCAAACGGATTGTGCACCATTAACAACCAAAATGACAGTAACCCGAATGACAGTAAAGTAATACTTTGAGCCATCGTTCCGATCAAACCAAATGTGATTCCTTTCCAGCGATTACCTGATTTCAGATAGATGACGCGTCCGGGATATTCGCCCAGTCGGTTGGGTGTGAAAAAGCCTGTTGCTAAGCCGCTGAAAAGCGATTTAAAAGCTGTCGTAAGAGAAATTGGTTCTATTTTGCTGACTAAGAAACGCCATTTAATAGCTTCAATGCCAAGATTGACAGGGAGTAATATTATGGTAATTAATAACCATCCCCATCGATGCCACGACAAATCAAACCAATCTGCTTTCGATGCAGGGCTATGAATAAACTCTACGATTTTATAGACCAAGAATCCATAGGAGAGAATTAAAATTGTCCATTTCAGGATGGGATAATAAGCACGAATTGGTTTCATAATATAGTGTAGTCAAACGCCATAATTTCTTTTGTTTTTGAAACTGGCATTATTTTCCTGTAATAATCTTCTTTATTTCGTTCAGTTTGTTCAGAGCTTGTACAGGTGTGAGATTATTGATGTCAGTGTTTTTGATTTCGTCACGAATTTGTTTTAAAACAGGATCGTCTAATTGGAAAAAACTCATCTGAATGCCTTCACGTGAAGCTGCAATATCGATTATGGGTTTGGCTATGCCTGATTTTCGGTTGTCTGCCTCAAGTTGCACAAGTATTTCGTTAGCTCTTTTCACGATACTTTGTGGCATTCCGGCCATTTTAGCAACATGGATACCAAAGCTGTGTTCACTGCCACCGGCTACTAACTTACGCATAAAAAGTACTTTTTTGTCCACTTCTTTCACAGAAACGTTGAAGTTCTTAATATGAACAAATGATTTCTCCATTTCGTTGAGCTCGTGGTAATGTGTGGCAAAGAGGGTTTTGGCTTTTGCCGAAGGGTGTTCGTGGATGTATTCGACAATTGCCCATGCAATGGAGATGCCGTCGTAGGTACTGGTACCACGTCCTAATTCATCAAACAGGATGAGGCTGCGATCTGATAAATTATTAAGAATGCTTGCAGCTTCGTTCATTTCAACCATGAAAGTTGATTCACCGAGTGATATATTGTCACTGGCTCCCACACGGGTAAATATCTTGTCCACGATCCCGATGTTGGCATTTTCAGCTGGAACAAAACTGCCGATTTGTGCCATGAGTACAATAAGGGCGGTTTGTCGCAAAAAGGCTGATTTTCCTGCCATGTTGGGGCCCGTCAAAATGATGATCTGCTGGTTTTCTTTATCTAAATAAAGATCATTGGCAATGTATGGTTCACCTGCCGGAAGTTGTTTTTCAATGACTGGATGGCGACCTTGCTTAATATCAATGGCATATCCGTCATTCAGTTGAGGACGAACATAATGATTTTGTGTGGCAATTTTGTGAAACGATAACAGACAATCGAGTTGTGCCAATAGATTTGCGTTAAGCTGAAAAGCTGTGATGTAGTCAGTTAAAGCGATGACCAGTTCGTTAAACAACTGTGATTCGAGCGTGAGAATTTTATCTTCAGCTCCTAAAATCTTTTCTTCATATTCTTTCAACTCTTGCGTGATATAACGTTCGGCATTTACCAGCGTTTGTTTTCGTATCCATGTGTCTGGAACTTTGTCTTTGTGAGTGTTTCGCACTTCAATATAATAACCAAACACGTTGTTGAAACTGATCTTTAAACTGGGAATGTTGGTTGCTTCGCTTTCGCGTTGTTGAATTTGCAGCAAATAATCTTTGCCGGAATAGGCAATGGTGCGCAAATCGTCTAAGGTAGCATTCACACCTTTACGCATGATGCCACCCCTATTGATAGCATTGGGTGGGTCATCGTTGATTTCTCGCTCGATGCGTTCGCTCATCGTGACGCATGGATTAAGCTGCTCTCCAATTTTATGCAGCGTGTTGTTTTCTGTTTCCAAACAAGCTGTTTTAATGGGTTGGATTACAGATAAGGCAACATGAAGCTGTCGCACTTCGCGTGGCGTGACGCGTCCTACAGCTATTTTCGATACAATGCGTTCTAAATCGCCCACAAGCGGAAGCTGTTCTTGAAGCAATGTTTTCAATTCGGTATCGCGAAAAAGATATTCTACGACTGAAAGCCGTTCTTCGATGGGTTGAATTTGTTTTAATGGGAACGATATCCATCTTTTCAGCAAGCGACCTCCCATCGGTGTGACGGTTTTGTCTAATATTTCCGCAAGCGATGCCGCTCCTTCGTGTTGTCCAGAGAATAGCTCTAAGTTCCGTACGGTAAAACGGTCGAGCCATACGAAACGCTCTTCTTCGATACGTGCCAGATGTGTGATATGCCCGTTATGTAGGTGTTGGGTATGGTCGAGATAATAGAGAATGGCACCGGCAGCAATAATCCCATTGGTCAGGTTTTCCACACCGAATCCTTTCAGGTTGACCGTTTCAAAATGTTTTAATAAACGATCATGAGCAGCATCAAGGGTATAGATCCAGTCTTCTTGTTCATAGGTGAAAAACTTAGAACCAAACGCTTCCGTAAAGGCTTGTCGTTGATTGCGTTCATGCAGCACTTCTTTCGGAGAAAAACTATTTAGCAGTTTGTCTACATATTCCAACGAACCTTCGGCTGTTAGAAATTCACCGGTTGATATGTCAAGAAATGCCACACCTGCTATTTTGTGGTTGATGTAAACACCTGCTAAGAAGTTATTCTCTTTGTGATTCAGTACATTGTCGTTGATGGAGACTCCGGGTGTGACTACCTCGGTGATGCCTCTTTTCACGATATTTTTGGTCAGTTTGGGATCTTCAAGTTGGTCGCAAACAGCAACACGCATGCCGGCACGAACCAATTTAGGCAGGTAAGTGTCTAACGCGTGATGAGGAAAGCCTGCTAACTCTACAAACTGTGCCGATCCATTGGCACGTCGTGTCAGCGTGATGCCCAGAATCTCAGAAGCCTTTATCGCATCATCCGAGAAGGTTTCGTAAAAATCGCCCACCCGGAAGAGCAAAATAGCATCCGGGTGTTTGGCTTTGATCTGGTAATATTGTTTCATCAAGGGCGTTTCCACCACTTTATTTTCCATATTTAATTGTTGAAATCATTGAACGTTATCTTTTTTAGTACCACCTAAATCGTTTCAGTCCTACAATAAAGCACGCGACACCTAAAGCGGAGAGTATGAGCGACGGAAACGCTATTTGCATCCAACCTGCACCTTCGTTGAAAATGCTGCGTATGCCATCGGTCAGTAAGGTTAGAGGAAGCAGTTTGATGAATCCGATGCTCCATTCGGGAAAGTTGTGGTAGCTGAAGAATATACCTGAAAGAATCATCATCGGCATGGTAATGGCATTGATCCACCCGGTGCCTATTTCGGTTTTTTCAGTACGACTGGATATTAGTACGGCAATGCCTGCGATAGAAACATTACCAGCAATGAACAGCAAGAATAACGCTCCGATGTTTCCCTGAATGGTGGTGTTGAAAAAGAGCCATGCAAAGAAAAAAAGAACGCTTGCTTCGACTACATTCATTACAAACCGTACCAGAATGAGAGCAATGAGAAAATTCGATTTCCGCATTGGTGTTGCAACCATACGGCGCAGGAGTTTTTGCGAGCGGCGTTCGATGATGCCATAGCTTATGCCCCACATCAGGGCGTTAAGGATGCCAAGTGCAATCAATCCCGGAATGAGAAAATCGATGTAACGCACTCCTTTCAACGTTAATGGAGCGATGTGCCCTTGTCCCTCAGTGGCTTTTACTATGGGGTATTGGAGCAAATGCGATAGTTTCAGGTAGAGAAGTTGTGCCTGTGAGTTGTGCGGATCGAAATGATAACAGGGCTTATCGCATGAATAAGTCAGGATAAGATCGGCTTCACCCCGCTTGAGCGAAACAATGGCATCACTCCACGTGTGATGTGTGAAGATGAACTTTGTGTTTCCCAATGTCGGGTCGGCTACCGTCCATGTGTAGAGGATCGATCCGTCTTGAGTGGTTTTTGTGCCGTAGCGAATGATGAGCGAATCGATTGGTGTTGCATGATTCTCGACGACATTGACATGAAATTGTGTGTCTGACGACTGAGTGAATGCTAAGCCTAACCCTATGGAGATTAAGATGGGAAACCCGATGCCCCAGAAAAGAACGGAAGGTTCGCGAATGGTTTCCAGGAACTGTGTTAAGACCAGTTGATAGAGTTGATTATTTGTCCAGTGTTTCTTCATGCAGATGTCTTCCGGTGAGGTGAATAAAAAGTTCGTCCAGGTTTTTCGCATTGCCATCAAGCAGTTCTTTCAGCACTCCTTGTCGAAGGATCTTTCCATTGTCCAGTATAATGATTTCATCGCACAACGTTTCGGCTTCTTCCATGTAATGGGTGGTAAGAATGAGGGTGGTATTCCCCTGTTGCTTCAGCGAGTTGAGTATGTTCCATAAGTCGAGGCGGGCGTGAGGATCGAGACCTGTTGTCGGTTCATCCAGAAAGAGTATTTCAGGACTGTTAAGCAAGGCTACTGCAAGCGCTAAGCGTTGTCGTTGCCCGCCGGAGAGAGTTCCGACCATCGCTTTTTGTTTGTCGCTCAAGTCGGTGAGATCGATCACTTCATCCACCCGTTCATTGCCCAGACCGAAGAAGCTGGCAAAGAGACGCAACGTTTCCCGTACAGTGAGTTTCTCGGTGAAACGGGTCTCTTGCAGTGAAAGGCCGATGATCTTCCTCAACTCCTTTTCGTGCTTATGCCACGACTTCCCATTGATGAGAATCTCACCTGAGTCAGGTTTTTTCAACCCCTCCATCATCTCTACCAACGTGGTTTTTCCGGCGCCGTTAGGGCCAAGCAGTGCAAAGAATTTCCCTTGAGGGATGGTAAATGATACGTCGCGCACAGCGTGCACATCTTTGAATGATTTGACAACGTTTTTAACTTCTAATTGATACATAAGTTATTTGGAGGTTTCTTATTCTTTTTCAAACAGTTCTTTGGATGCTCCGCAGATAGGACATACCCATTCATCACCAAGTGCAGCAAAGGGGGTGTCGTTTTCTCCATCGTCATACACGTAGCCACACACTAAGCATTGGTGTTTTTCATTTGTTGTGGCGAGTTTTGCTTTTTTCGATTCGTCCACATAGGTGGGAGCGTTGGCCGGCGAAACGCCTTTCCTTACTTTGCGGTAATAGTCGTATGTGATCGGTTCTGATGTGTCATCAATCAGGATTGCGTTCTCAACTTCGCAGATGAAAAGAAGATGAGTGCCTACGTCGAATGTCTCTTTTACTGAACATTCAAGTGTGGCAATGGCATCGGTGAGCAATACCGGTACATCATGGAGTCCGTAACGCACCTGAAAGTTCTTTAGTTTATCAATATCGCGGCCGCTCTTGTAGCCGAATGTACTCATCACTTCGGGGGATACTGTTTGAGGGAGGATGGAGATGGATAACGCCCCGCTGCGGGTAATTACTTCGGCCGAGAAGTTCTTTTTGTTGCAGGTGACTGCTACTTGTGCCGGATCGGAAGTTACCTGCATCACGGAATTGGAAATAAATCCGTTTCCTTGTTGCGAATTGCCCGAACAAACGACATAAACTCCGTACGAGATTTTCAAAAGCGCATCGTGATCAATCATGTTGTTATGAATTTAGTGAGTGAACCTGTTCCTTGCTTTTTTCGCGTAACGCAAAGATAGCATAAAAAGAAACTTGAGCATGATAATTTATGAGAATAATTGTTTCAACCGCCATATTAGCACAAAGTGTTTTCGCTTACCATCACAAGGTGTCTGTGCTTACCAGCGAAGACTGTCTACGCTTATCATCACAAGGTGTCAATGCTTACCGACGAAAGCATCCTTCGATATAATCTTTTCTTCGGTATGCTTTTATGGAATTGAATAGGCAGGGCGTAATGCTTCGTCTTTTCTCCCTGCATTATTAAACGATACGATATCTTTTCGATGTTAAGCAGTCTGTCGTTGGATGAAAAATAGTATCTTTGCACATTGACATGACGTTACTTATAGGTCATACGTAACGACACGCCAGTATTTTATCGCACTTATGAAACGAATTCCTGTCATAGAGGCGAATTGTATGTGTATTTAATGTAATAGATTAAGCAAAGTAGCATGAAAATATTCCGTTTATACAACAATTTGATGCAATTCATCAGGGCATTGCAAATCGTTAGGATATTGCTTAAACATGCCTTACGCGAATGGTTTTATCGCTCACGTCTTGGGCGCGCGCGGATGCGTTATCGCATGCGTCATCATCACAAAGCGCAATTAGAAGTACATTCAACTCCAGAGCGGGTACGTGTTACCATCGAAGAGCTTGGGCCGACATACATCAAGTTTGGTCAAATCCTGGCTGATCGTCCTGATATGATTTCCGAACGGTTTCGGATAGAATTGAAGAAATTGCAATCGACCGCTTTCCCCATTGAAGATAGTACCGCAATAAAGTTGATAGAAGATGAACTGGGGGATGTCATTGAAAATGTCTTTTCAACGTTTGATCGTCATTGTTTGGCGGCTGCCTCCATCGGTCAGGTTTACCAGGCGCGTCTGCTTACAGGCGAAGAGGTGGTGGTAAAGATTCAGCGTCCGAATATTGAAAAGAAGATACGGTTGGACCTTTATTTAATGCACCATGTGGCGAAACACTTCGTAAGGAATTATCCCGAGTTGGCTGCCATTAACGTGGTGGGATTCGTTGATGAGTTTGAAGATAAGATTCACCGCGAACTTGATTACAATCAGGAAGCCGCCAATATCCGTCGTTTTGACTTTATGTTTCAGGACGACCCGACCGTACATATTCCCCAGGTGTTCATGCAATATACCACGCATAAGCTGTTGGTGATGGAGAAACTTAACGGCATCACGCCGGATCATGTCGAGTTGCTCCAGAAGGAAGGTTATGACATGCATCAGCTTGCCGTGAATGGTGCAAATGCGTTGCTTAAAATGATTCTTGAAGAGGGTTTTTTTCATGCCGATCCGCATCCGGGCAACCTATTTATCCTTCCGGGCAATGTAGTGGGAATGATCGATTTTGGCATGGTGGGTGTGTTGCGACCTCGTGAAATGAATTTTCTTGCCCAGTTCTGTCTGGGTTTTGTACGTCACGATGCGAGTGCCATTGCTTCATCCTTGTTGACCTTGTGCGATGTGAAGTTTTACGACCGAACGGAGGATCTGGAGTTTCAACTCGATCAGTTGATCAAACAGTATCGTCATTTAAGCATGGAGGAAATTGATTTCTCAAAAGTGATGCAGGATTGTCTCAACGTGGTAGTCTCATTTCAATTAACAATTTCATCAGGCATTTTCATGTTGGTGAAAGCATTGGCATCGCTTCAAAAGTTTGCCGGTCAGCTTGATCCTACCGTATCATTAACGCCTCTTGTGATGCCTTATGCCAAGAAGCTTGTAATGCAACGTTATACGCCCCGCAAAATAGCATCTAATATTTATGACACACTCATGGATTACGTGACGTTGGTAAATACATTACCTTCGAGTGTAAATGAGATTTTGTATAAGTTGAAAGAAGGAACGGTGCATCATCAGGTGCATGTAGACGATAAAAATCCAATCACAAAAGTATTACGCCTTATTGGTTATCGGCTGACTGCTGCGCTGTTGATTATTGGTGTTTTTGTTGGCTCATCCATCATGGTTGTCAATACACCTGACCGACCTTATGGTCAATTTGCGTTGTATTTTTCTTCGATCTTAGTCCTTTTATTGCTTTTAAAAGTGCTTTTCGCGCGTAACAAATGACTTCGATGAACCTTTTACAGACTATTCTAATTACTTCAAATCACTATTATTTATTAATCAAAAACTGAACAAATGGGAAAAATTCAGACTACGTTACGCGATTCGAGAGGAATGAGATGGATTATTCTGGCGCTCGTATCGTTTACCATGCTGTGTGCTTACTACCTGACAGATGCCATGGCTCCTTTGCAATCACGACTTCAGGCTTCGTTGTCATGGAGTGGATCGGACTATGGTTTTTTTACCAGTGGTTATGGCTGGTTCAATGTGTTTTTATTGATGTTGGTTTTTAGCGGCATGATTCTGGACAAAATGGGGGTGCGTTTCACAGGCATATTGTCTATCATTATTATGATTATTGGGGCTGCCATTAAATATTGGGCAATCTCAGGCCATACCGGTAATCAGTATGTCAATTTTTCCATCGGGCATTTGGATCTGATAGCGGCAAAAAGAATGTCGGCGGTTATTGCCGGTTTAGGTTTTGCTATTTTCGGTGTGGGGTGCGAGATGTTTGGCATCACTGCCAACAAAGCGGTGGTCAGATGGTTCCGGGGGAAGGAGATGGCTCTTGCCATCGGGCTCAATACTTCCACAGGGCGTATTGGCACGGCATTAGCTATGTTTACACCTATTCCTTTAGTGAAATTGACAGGTCATTTGAGCACGCCAATTGTAGTGGCTTTGTTTATGCTTTGCATCGGCTTGCTTGTCTTCATTTTGTTCAATGTGCTCGATAAGAAATTGGATAAGCAAGAGGCTGCAAATAATGTGCCTGAAGAAGAAGCTTTCAAACTTCGTGATATTTTAGATATAGCTAAGATTCGTGCATTTTGGTATATCACTATTTTGTGTGTGCTGTTTTACTCTGCAATATTTCCTTTTATCAAGTTTGCAACCAACTTTGTTGTTGCAAAATATGGGGTTGCTGATTCTTTTGCCGGTATTATTCCTGCTTTGTTACCTTTCAGTGCACTGCTATTGACCCCTTTATTCGGAAGTTTATACGATAAGAAAGGGAAAGGGGCTTCTATTATGATTTTAGGTTCGGTATTGCTGGTGATCGTACATTTGCTTTTTGCTATTCCTGCACTTAATAGTTCTATTATTGCAATTGTGCTGGTGATGATATTGGGCATTGCTTTTTCTTTAGTGCCTTCCGCCATGTGGCCTTCGGTTGCCAAAATCATTCCACATAGTAAATTAGGAACAGCATACGCATTGACATTCTGGGTGCAAAACTGGGGTTTGATGGGCGTACCTTTGTTGATTGGTTATGTGCTTGATCGATATTGCATCGTTGCGACTGTCTCCAAATTAGTGAATGGACATGTAGAGACTGTTTCACAATATAATTATATGATACCGATGCTTATTTTTGCATGCTTCGGAGTATTGGCCATTGTGTTTGCTTTCCTGTTAAAAGCAGAAGATAAGAAAAAAGGGTATGGTCTGGAAGATCCTAACATCGGAGTACAACTTTAATTGAATTGTATATTCTCTTTTAAAATAAAAGCCTTGCATTTTTGCAGGGCTTTTTTGTGAATATAGGGGTATGGGGAAAATATTCTCAAAAATCAGGATGATGCATTCGTTTTTACCAGGTACTCATCAAAAAAATGTATGTTTTTTGATGTTTCTATGCCAAAAAAGACAGGAACCATGTTTTTATTGTAACTATCAAAATGAATAGAAAACCAAGTAAGTATGATCAAAATGCAATAAAAAATCTTTTTTTTGATCAATAATGCATAGATATTGACTATTTTGTTTACATTTGCATCATTATATGTTGTGAGTTTCAAAGATTTGATAGTAAATAATTAGAACTAAAAAATATGTGTGGATTTGTAGGTGTATTTGATTTGAAAATGCCGTCGCAGGAACTACGGTCACAGGTGCTCAAGATGTCTAAAAAGATTCGTCATCGTGGTCCCGATTGGTCAGGAATTTATTGCAACGATAAAGCCATTTTGTCGCATGAGCGCCTCTCCATTGTTGATGTGGAGTCGGGTAAGCAACCACTTTACAGTAAAGATGGAAATTTGATCTTAGCTGTTAATGGTGAAATTTATAACCATCTTGAGATAAGAAAACGTTACGAAGGAAAGTATGAATTTCAAACAAAGTCTGATTGTGAAGTGATCTTAGCCCTTTATCAGGACAAAGGACCTGCTTTTATGGAAGAGTTGAGTGGCATTTTTGCTTTTTGTCTTTACGATAAAGCAAAAGATGTTTATATGGTTGGTCGTGATCATATTGGCATTATCCCGCTCTATATGGGTTGGGATTCAATGGGAAATTTTTATGTTGCGTCCGAACTAAAAGCGCTTGAAGGATATTGCAACAAGATTGAAGAATTCCTTCCTGGACACTATCTTTACAGCCCTGACGGAGAAATCAAGAGCTGGTATGAACGTGATTGGATGGAATATGATGCTGTGAAAGATAATTCGACAGATATTGATGTATTGCGTAAAGCACTGGAAGATGCTGTCCGTCGTCAGCTTATGTCGGATGTTCCTTATGGTGTGTTGCTTTCCGGTGGATTGGATTCATCCATCATCTCGGCTGTAGCCAAAAAATATGCAAGCAAACGTGTTGAAAATGATAATGAGAATGAAGCTTGGTGGCCGCAACTGCATTCATTTGCCGTGGGTTTGGTAGGTTCTCCCGATTTAGTTGCTGCCCGTAAAGTGGCTGAGCATATTGGCTCCATCCATCACGAGATTCATTTTACTATTGAAGAGGGATTGGATGCCATCAGTGATGTGATCTATCATCTCGAAACCTATGATGTAACAACTGTTCGTGCTTCGACACCAATGTATTTAATGGCTCGTGTCATTAAATCAATGGGAGTAAAGATGGTGCTTTCGGGTGAAGGCGCCGACGAAATTTTCGGTGGGTATCTCTATTTTCATAAAGCGCCTAGTCCACGCGCATTTCACGAAGAAACAGTGAGAAAGATTAGTAAACTCCATTTATACGACTGTTTGCGTGCTAATAAATCGTTGGCAGCCTGGGGTGTAGAAGGTCGCGTACCTTTCTTGGACAAAGAGTTCATGGATATTGCTATGCGTCTGAATCCAAAAGACAAAATGGCGGGAAATGGTAAAATGGAAAAATGGATATTGCGCAAGGCATTTGAGGATTACCTCCCTGAATCGGTTGTTTGGAGACAAAAAGAACAATTTTCTGATGGCGTGGGGTATAGCTGGATTGACACGCTAAAAGCGCGTGCTGAAGAAAAGGTGAGTGATCAGGAGTTGAAAAATGCTAAGTATCGTTTCCCGATTAATCCACCGATGAGCAAAGAAGAATATCTATATAGGAGCATTTTTAGTGATTATTTCCCATCTGATTCCGCTGCTTCTTCTGTGCCTTCCGTGCCTTCAGTAGCATGCAGTACTCCTGCTGCATTAGAATGGGATGAGAGTTTCAAGAACAATGCTGATCCTTCCGGTCGTTCGGTACGTTCGGTACACAATGATGCATACCAAAGTGATAAATCGTCTAAATGAGTTGAGTAAAAATTCATTCATTCATAAAAAACGCCCCGAATTGGTTAGGGGCGTTTTCATTGATAATGATATGATCTTTTTAGAGATGACTGGCAATTTCGCCATGTGAACAAATATCCAGCCCAATTTCCTGATCAAGTAAAGATACTTTGACAGGAATAAATTTATTGATTACCTTAAAAAGGAGTAGGGTGAAAAAGAAAGCATAGCTGATGGCGAGAAGAAGTGCAACCGCTTCTTTGAACAATAACATGCCGTTACCTCCAAAGAAAAGTCCGTTGGGGATAGAAGGATTGATGGTTGAAGAAGCAAAAAGTCCCAGACATAAAGTTCCGATGACGCCTCCCATGCCGTGAATTCCCCAAACATCAAGTGCATCATCCCAACCTTTTCTTTCTTTGAAGCGTACAGCAAGAAAACATCCGATAGCTGCAATGATACCAATTATGGCTGCTGACGAAATGCTAACATAGCCTGCTGCCGGAGTGATAGTTGCCAATCCGGCTACAGATCCGGTCATGAGTCCGATAAAAGATGGTTTTTTATTGCCTGTATTCCATTCTAATATAAGCCAGGTGACCGCTGCGAACGAAGCTGCCATGTCGGTATTGATAAATGCGGAAACGGTGATGGCATTCACAGCTAACTCACTTCCGGCATTGAACCCATACCACCCGAACCAAAGTAATGCTGTACCGATTGCTACTAACGGAATATTATTTGGATTGGTTTTCTGATGTCGTTTTCCTACAAAATAGACAGAAGCTAATGCGGCAAATCCGGCTGTAGCGTGCACTGTAATACCACCTGCAAAATCGAAAACACCCCAATTGGCTAACAATCCGCCGCCCCATATCATGTGAACAAAAGGATAATAGACAAAAATTTGCCAGAAGATTAAAAAAAAGATATATGCCTTGAATGAAACCCGATTGATAAACGCACCTGTAATTAAAGCAGGGGTAATGATGGCAAACATCATTTGATAGGCTATGAACAGATATTCAGGAAATCGTTTTTCTGGCGAATACAACGTTAAAGGAGTGACTCCTCTGTAAAACACTTTGTCGAGATTGCCTAGAATGCCAAAGAAATCATTACTTTGTGACATGGTGCCGCTAAAGCAAAGCGAGTAACCAAATGCAAACCAAATCACCGAAGTAATACCCATCGAAACAAAGCTTTGCATCATGATGTTGAGGATGCTCTTTTTATATCCCAGTCCACCATAGAAAAAAGCAAGTCCTGGTGTCATTAGCATCACCAAACTGGTAGCTAAGATCATAAACGTTGTGAGTCCTGTGTCAAACATATCGTTATTCTTATTATTTTATATCGTGGTTGCAAAGGTATTTGTTATTTTGTAAGTAACCAACAAAAAGTAGTGTAATTTTTGTTTTTACATTGCTATTGTAAAGGTATAGTCATATAAAAGTATCATTTTATTTCAAAATACCCCTTAAAAATGGCGTGTTATATTTTATATAAGAGGATGGCTTTGTTTGATTAAAATCCATCCAAAGCCTTTAAGTATTTTCGTGAAATGGGTAATTTGCAAGAATGGTCTTTCTCAGAGGAATTGCAATTCATCTTCAAAATGGGGAGAAAAGAATAACCAATTTTGGTTTTGACAAAACGAAACGAGTCCCGATATTCAGGACGAGTTCCATACGTCCTTTAAAAACAAATTATTCACGTATAAAATAAAGCCTCAATAGAAAAATATTTTCCATTGAGGCTTTATCAATAGAGATTATATACATTAAGCAGCTATAGAGCTGGTTTTCATTGACAATTTATAGTTGATAAGAGCACATGCGATTTGCATTACAAGATCATCAATGGCGAACTTATGACAACGAAGGCAATCTTTT
>Ga0224527_1000240_pt1 | contig 42254 bp, 38 predicted proteins | sample CBST0metaG_FD_179882 | JGI IMG/M metagenome (GOLD analysis project Ga0224527, IMG submission 179882) | Peat soil microbial communities from Stordalen Mire, Sweden - C.B.S.T0 | ecosystem: Environmental > Terrestrial > Soil > Wetlands > Peat | place: Sweden: Norrbotten County, Stordalen Mire... | reverse complement strand
ATACCCACCAAACTGTTTGTCTTGGGAATTTTCCAACCAAAAGGGCAAAACATTGTCCAGTAATTCATTTTTATATTGCTGTGCTAAGGCACCAAAATTAATAAGACTCATATTATTGATTAAAATTGACAGATTATCGAAATTAAACGTGCAAAAGCTCAATTCTTGAAAATTCAATGTATGCAATACTCAAATTAAACTGTTTTTATTTATATATTAGATTGAATAACTTTGACTATTACCTCCATTTATAGCATTTAAATAGTATTTCAACCTGATTTATTATGCATAATAGGGAATAAAGGCCTTAGTTAATTAATTATTTTATTATCTATGCAAATATAGATGATATTATTCTGTATATCCAAATACTATTCCATCTTTTTTTATATACAAACATGTTAATCTTTTGTAATTAGAATACACTACGTATATAGTGATGTATTACAACAACATATATCACATCCGGCAATGTGCTCGAAATTATAAAATCTGGTTGATATGAAAATTGCAGGAGATATCCTGGCCATCCTATGTCATTAATAAACAATATTTTGCATATTCAAAATGTCATGAAGTAACTGCAAAATAGCGTTTTATGAATGTCTTTGTGTCGAATCTTCAGGAGTATTTTAACACATCATTTTAACGAAAATCCAACCTAAACCAAACGAACTCATATGCAATCGTGGGTTTTAAGATACAAAAGTTGACTAGTAAAGTCTTCCGAATGGATTAAAAGCTGAATGAGGTGAATCAGGAAGAGTAATGAAACGAGTCCCAAATATAGGGACAAGTTCCAGACGTCCTTAATGTAAAAAGAATATGAGTATCCGATTTTATTACCAATCTGGTTTTACAAAGGTTGACTAACGAGTGACCTCGTCCGGTGAGCCGCAAAACAAGAGAAGAAGGCGCTAAAATCTTCCTCGTTTGAGCAACGATGGAACGAGTTTGGAAGATTTAGTTTTCAAAAGCCTGTTTTGCGAGTGAAGTGGGCGGAGTCTTGACCTTTTTTGGTTACTTTTTGATGTCAAGACAAAAAAGTAACTGGGGTTTGGGGTGAAGCCCCGACTGTAAAAGTCGATTAGGTAATAAAACAGATAATCGAAAAAAATAATATGACTATCTGATGTTTCACCTAAGAACTCGAAGAATGAACAAGTTATCTCATTATCTCACCTGAACCACTTTCCCGCATCCTGCATATTTCACGGATATGGGATTTCCATCAGTGCCCACCTTACCAAATTCAATACCAACGCTCAATACCAACGTAACGCCATCGGGTAAATCTGTTACGTCATCAGGCATTTTCAATGTTCGGGTCAAAGACGGCACCACCCCGCTTGTCGAAAGCCATTCCGTTTCGAAATGATCTTGAAAAATATACTGATCTAAATATATCGGCTCGTACTTTTTTCCCTCTGCGGAAAAATCCACATCCGATACAGAACTAAATACCATGATGATCCTGAAATAGGGAAGTTTGCGGAAATTATACAGATACATGCCGGTGTTGATGGAAGGGATAGTTACTTGCGCCGTACCCTCTTCACGATGAATCACGGCAGTGAAAGGCACCCGCAACACACTTTCCAGCACCTGCTTGCGGCTCAGATTAAAACCGGCCAGCAAATCTTTGCTTTTTGACAGATATAAACCGCGCTGTCCGTGCACTACTTCCGTATCCATGAGTTGTATTTGCTTGGCGAGGGCATTAAGTGTACCAATCACAGGATAGTCCTCAACTCCTTTCAGGGGACAAAAAGAATCCCGGATCGTTCTCGCCATCAGGGTACACCCTTTCCACTCTTCATTATTGCGCCTGACCTTCTCAAATTGCGGAGAGGTCTTAATCATACGTTTACTCGGTCCCCCTTTCATTCGCACATAGACCTGATCACTCCCCTGAATAGTATAAAAAGTTGCATTTTGCAACGATCCCGTTATTTGTTGAAATCCTTTTACTATTGCCATAATCCGGATGTTTAACTTACCCTTTCGGGTATGTTTATGTTCTTAATTCGGTCTAAATTGAATCACAATACAAATGTACAAATAATAATTCATTTATATGCCAAAGATAACAATATTTCTTACTATAAATAATAAGAAATATCTATGGAATAAGTATGAGATATCTATAGGTTATCTATGAATTATTAGTAAATAAATTGGGTTCATAAAGCATATAAGTGGCAGAGGAATCTACGGAAGAAAACAAGGAAAAAAATCGCAGAGACCTTGTTGAAGATATACATTGCTTGTTGAGGCAGCATTCTTTTGTTTTAACAAGGACTATTGTCCCATCTTATTTTTGCAACTTCAAAAGCAAGTTGAATGAGTGCGAATAGAACCATCTCATTATTAATCCTCTCAGTGACAAAGATTTTTTGTAATTTTGCACCATGGTTGTTTCTTTGGGATAGTAGATTTTCACGTGATTTCATCTGCCATTTCGCGCTGCTACGTATTCATTCCAAAAGAGACACCCGAGAGAGGAAAAGACAAACAACATATTACCAAATAGCAGATTAATAGATAGTTAAATCCAAGTTACAGAATAGATAAGAGATGATATTACATTATGATGTCGTTATTGTTGGAGCAGGTCACGCGGGATGCGAGGCAGCCAGTGCAGCAGCAAACATGGGATCAAAAACGCTTTTGATCACCATGGATATGAACAAAATTGCACAAATGAGCTGCAACCCGGCAATGGGAGGCATTGCAAAAGGACAAATAGTGCGGGAAATTGATGCCATGGGAGGCTTTTCAGGCATTGTTGCAGATAAGACGGCGATTCAATTCCGGCTGCTAAATCGCTCCAAAGGACCTGCCATGTGGAGTCCGAGAACACAAAACGACCGACAACAATTCATCATCGAATGGCGCAGGGTTGTTGAAAACACCCCTAATTTGGATATTTGGCAAGATGCTGCAACGCAACTTCTCATTGAAGGGAACGTTATTCAAGGAGTTAAAACTCAAATGGGCGTCGAGATCAGAGCAAAGTCAGTGGTACTCACAAACGGCACTTTCCTCAATGGACTACTTCATATCGGAACTACCCAAATAGCTGGAGGACGTATTTCAGAAACAGCTTCAGTCGGTCTGACCGAACAACTCATTCAATCAGGCTTTACAGCAGGTCGTATGAAAACCGGTACTCCCGTTCGCATCGATGGCAGATCGATCGATTTCTCTAAAATGATCGAGCAACAAGGAGAAGATGACTTCCACAAGTTTTCATTTTTGCCGTCCGTTCAACGGGCACTTTCACAAAGGAGCTGCTGGATCACCTACACAAACGCTCAAACTCATGCCGTCTTAAGGAGTGGGCTTCACTTTTCGCCTCTTTATAACGGGCAAATAAAAAGCATCGGACCTCGTTATTGCCCAAGCATAGAAACGAAAATCGTCACTTTCGCAGACAAAGAAAGACATCAGCTCTTTTTAGAACCCGAAGGTCTCAGCACGCAAGAATACTATTTAAATGGGTTTTCATCGTCATTACCGATAGACATTCAAGTAAACGCGCTAAAAACGGTTCAGGGGTTGGAAGAAGTAAAGATTTATCGTCCGGGCTATGCCATCGAATATGATTATTTCGACCCTACTCAGCTCAAACACACTTTAGAGACAAAAAGGATTAAGAATCTCTTTTTTGCGGGGCAGATAAACGGGACAACCGGTTATGAAGAAGCTGCCGGGCAAGGCCTGATGGCAGGAATCAACGCGCATATCAATTGTCACGGAGGCGCTCCATTTACTCTATCAAGAGACGAGGCCTACATCGGAGTGCTCATTGATGACCTCGTGAACAAAGGGGTGGATGAGCCTTACCGCATGTTTACCTCACGCGCCGAATACCGTATCTTACTCCGGCAGGACGACGCGGATATGCGCCTCACTGAAAAATCGTATGAAATTGGATTGGCCTCGAAAGAACGGTTTGACCTCACACAAACAAAAAAAGAGGGATGCGAGTCCATCATTGATTTTATAAAGAATCACTCCGTCAAACCGGAAGAGGTCAATGAATATCTGGAAAGCATTGGTTCTTCAAAAATAAAACAACAGGGAAAACTCCTCGATTTGGTTCTGCGTCCCGAATTATCGATCGAGGCATTAGCACCAATAATTCCTGCCCTGCAATCAAAAATAACAGGAATTTCAGAGCAAAGAGCCGAGGTCATTGAAGCGGCGGAAATAACCATCAAATATAAAGGGTACATTGAAAGGGAGAAAACCATTGCCGATAAACTCCAAAGATTAGAGACTATCCGGATAAAAGACAAGTTTGATTATAGCACCATTCAATCCCTATCAACGGAAGCACGACAAAAGCTAAGTCGAATAGATCCCGAGACAATAGGTCAAGCCAGCAGAATTTCAGGGATATCGCCCAGCGATATCAATATTTTATTAGTACTTCTTGGCAGATAACCCCAACGTTCCACGTGGAACAACACAAGATATGCATAGGGAATTGTTCCACGTGAAACAAAAGAGACAACAAGGCAAATTCATTAAAAAGGGAATGGCCTAACAAGGCTAATAAAACAAGTACAAATATCAGTGACAAGTTCCATATGATCTGAACATAAAATGTCAATCAGATTTTTATCTAAGAACTCGAAGATTTAAATGTGCGTAACCATCAACTATGATTATACAAAGGCTGACTAACGAATGACCTCGTCCTGTGAGCTCCAAAACAAGAGAAGAAGGCGTTAAAATCTTCCTTGTTTGAGCGACGAAAAAGCGAGTTTGGAAGATTTAGCCTTCGAACGCCTGTTTTGCGAGTGAAACGGGCGGAGTCTTGACTTTTTTGGGTTGCATTTTGGTGTCAAGACAAAAAAAGTAACTGGGGGTTGGGGGAAACCCCAAGCTTAAATGTCTGTTAGGGAATAAAACAGATAATCAATTTAATATAAATATCGGATACTCATAAAAACAGATTATTTACAAATGAAATCAATCATTCACTTTTAAGTAAATGGAGAGAAATAAGAAGGCCCCTTTTGAGTATAAAGTTGTCATCCCCACTCTACCGGAAAAACCGGGGGTATATCAATACTTCAACACAGAAGATGAAATCATCTACGTTGGAAAAGCAAAAAATTTAAAGAAACGGGTTTCTTCCTACTTCACCAAACAACACGAAAATAAAAAGGTTGCTGCATTAGTAAAACAAATTGCAGACCTTAAATACATCGTTGTCGATAGTGAAGAAGATGCATTGCTTTTAGAAAATAATCTGATTAAGCAATACAACCCCCGTTACAACATTCTGTTGAAAGACGACAAGACATATCCGTGGCTCTGCATAACAAACGAGCCATTCCCCAGAATTTTTAAGACCAGGAAAATCATTAACGACGGTTCAAAATATTTCGGGCCATTTAGTTCTGTTAATACGCTATCCGTATTGCTGAACACACTAAGGGAAATCTATCCGATTCGCACATGCAAGCTTCGATTAACAGAGGAGAATATCAGCAGAAAAACATTTAAGGTTTGTTTGCAATACCATATACACAAGTGCTTAGGACCATGTGTTGGCTACCAGAAAGAAGACGAATACAGCCAAATGATCAACGAAATAGAACAAATAGTCAAAGGGAATACAGGGACTGTAATTAAATACATGGAACATGAAATGAAGGAGCTGTCAGACCAACTTCAATTTGAAGCAGCACAAAAAATTAAAGTAAAGTATGAAGTTCTGGAAAACTATAAAGCAAAATCGATTGTCACAACCATCACGGATCATGAATTTGATGTCTTTTCCTTTGAAGAAGATGAAACAACAGCCCTGGTAAATGTATTACATATAACAAATGGGGCAATAGTTCAGGGAGTTACAGTAACATACACAAAGAAATTAGATGAACCAAAAGAAGAAATATTGGCATTAGCCATTATTGAATTGAGAGAACGATTAAAGAGCGATGCAAAAGAAATCATTGTACAATTCCAACCGGATCTACATCAATCAGACCTGACAATAACAATTCCGCAAAAGGGAGATAAAAAGAAATTGTTAGAACTATCACTTCAAAACACGCATGCATACAAATTAGAGAAACTCAAACAAACGGAAAGACTGAATCCGGAACAAAGGGTAACAAGAATTTTAAGCGCACTACAGAAAGACCTAAATATGAAAGAGTTACCAATTCATATTGAATGCTTTGACAATTCAAACATTCAGGGGACAAATCCGGTAGCCGCATGTGTGGTATTCAAAAAAGCAAGACCATCAAAACAAGAATACAGACATTTTGTCATTAAAACAGTTGAAGGTCCCAACGACTATGCGTCAATGGAAGAAGTAGTTTACAGGAGATACCACCGCTTATCCGAAGAAGCCTCTCCCCTACCCCAACTGATCATTATAGACGGAGGTAAAGGACAATTGAAAATGGCGTTAACAGCCATGGAAAAACTTCATCTTGAAAACAAGATTACGATCATTGGCATTGCAAAAAGGTTGGAAGAAATATATTTCACGAATGATCCCATCCCGTTATATCTGGATAAAAACTCAGAAAGTCTAAAACTGATTCAACAAATTCGTGACGAAGCCCACCGTTTCGGAATTACACATCATCGGCTTAAGAGATCCAAAACACAAGTGACATCAGAACTTGACACAATACCCGGAATTGGCGAAAAAAGCAAACAAGCGCTTATAACCCACTTCAGAAGTGTAAAACGACTCAAAAGCGCCACTAAAGAAGAGATTTCGGAAATTATCGGAAACAATAAAGCATCAATAATTTACACCTATTTTCATCCGAATTTAAGGCTTTGAGAATTGGATATTTTATTTTCCCTGCAAAGAGGACAAGAAAAATGCAAAGCTCAAACCAACAAATAAACATGAAACTTCCCCCATCAGGAAGGATGAAGACGAAGAATTGTTGAAACGAATTCCATTTAGTAACTTTGTAACCTAATAAAAAACTCCTTTGCTGTGAAAATAATTACAGATTTATCCATACCGAACAAAGAGCAAATAGTTGTTACCGTTGGATTTTTTGATGGCGTACATCGTGGACACCAATATATCATAGAACAACTAAAAAAGGTTGCAAAAGTAAACGGGTTGAAATCTGCAGTTCTAACATTTCGAACTCACCCCCGCAAAGAACTACACAGCGAATTTGTACCTCAGCTAATAACAACATTAGATGAAAAATTAGATTTACTATCAAAGACAGGGATTGACTACTGCATTTTACTCGATTTTAATCCTGAACTTCAAAACCTGTCCGCAGAGGAATTTATCAAAATAGTTTTGAAAGAAAAACTAAACACGCATACGCTACTAATCGGCTACGACAACAAGATTGGGAAAGGGAGAAATGAAGAATTCTCAAATTACGTGCAATACGGGAAAGAAGTCAACCTGAAAGTGATTAAAGCAGAAGAATCCTTTTATAGAGGGAAGCAGGTAAGTTCATCGGAAATCAGGAGACTAATGAACGAAGGAGATATTGCGATTGCGAATAAATTGTTGGGGTACAATTTTATGCTATCAGGTATCGTGGTAGAAGGACAACAAATAGGACGAAAGATTGGCTATCCGACAGCAAATCTTGCCCCAAAAGATAACGAAAAAATAGTGCCCGCCAACGGAGTTTATGCGACATGGGCCATAGTTGACGGAAAAATATATTCAGGGATGCTCAACATTGGACACCGCCCTACACTGATTGAGAAGGCTAACCGTGAAACCATTGAAGTACATATTCTTGGCTTTGACAAGAATATTTATGGGGAAACAGTAACACTGCAAATAGTGAAAAAGCTTCGCGGAGAGAAGAAATTTGCAAGCCTCAAGGCACTTAAATCTCAGATTGATAAGGACAAAAAAATGATAATTAAGATATTAGAGAATCGTAAATAACCTGATTAAAAGAAACACATATGTCCTAATGTAAAGAATAAAAATAATCGTATGAAAAACAAATTCATAACATTAATAACATTAGTAATGCTTAGTACGATAGGCACCACAGCCGAAAATCCCAATCCGTTTTTTGAAAAATATACAACTCCCTACGGAGTGCCCCCATTTAACAAAATAACGGCATCAGACTATATTCCTGCTTTTGAGGCAGGTATCAAACAACAAGACAAAGAATTGGCAGCCATAGCAAACAATCCTGCAGCTCCAACGTTTTCAAACACCATAGCAGCACTGGATTATTCAGGCAAGTTACTTTCAAAAGTCAATATGATCTTTTTTAATTTACTTGAATCCATGAGCAATGACACAATGCAGGCCATAGCAGAAAAAGTGACTCCAATGCTTACAGAACATAATGACAATATTGTTCTAAACGAAAAGTTGTTTCAACGAATCAAAACACTATACAACAACCATACAAAATTACAGTTAACAGCAGAACAACAAAAAGTTTTAGAAGAAGATTACAAAAAATTCGTTCACCAGGGAGCAAATTTAACTCCCGATCAAAAGAAAAAACTTCGTGATCTCAACACTGATTTAGCTCTGTTAGAACTGAAATTCGGGAACAATCTGTTAGCAGAAACCAATAGTTTCCAGCTTGTTTTAGACGATGAAGCAGACTTGGCAGGATTGCCGAAAAATGTAATTACAACGGCAGCAGAAGAAGCCAAGACAGCAGGATTGAATGGGAAATGGGTTTTTACACTACAAAAAAACAGTTGGATACCGTTCCTAACATATAGCACACGGCGCGATTTGCGGGAAAAATTGTACCGTGGATATTTCATGCGTGGTGATAATAACAACCAGAATGACAACAAGCAAGTTATCTTAGACATTACGAAGGATAGAATAGCACTTGCAAACCTGTTAGGATACAAAACACCAGCCGGTTACATCCTTTCTGACAAAATGGCTAAAACACCTGAACGTGTAGATACATTACTTCAAGCGCTTTGGGAACCTTCAATAGCAAAAGCAAAAGAGGAAGTAATACAAATGCAAGCTATCATCGACAAAGAAAACGGAGGATTTAAGTTAGCATCATGGGATTGGTGGTTCTATTCAGAAAAAGTGAGAAAAGAAAAATATGACCTCAACGAAGATGAACTAAAGCCCTATTTTAAACTCGAAAATGTTCGCAAAGGCGTATTTGAAGTTGCGCATAAGCTATATGGACTTAACTTCAGACAGCTTAAAAACATGCCTGTTTATCAATCAGACGTAGAAGCATTTAAGGTAACAGATGCGACAGGAAAACTGATAGGCATATTATATACTGACTACTTTCCGCGTCCCAGCAAAACAGTCGGCGCCTGGATGGACAATTTTAGCGGTCAATATATTGAAAAAGGAGTTAACGTACGACCAGTAATTGTAAACGTTGCAAATCTTGCAAAACCCACCGCAACCGAACCATCTCTGCTCTCGATGGATGATGTCACCACCCTTTTCCACGAGTTTGGGCACGCACTACACGGGCTTCTATCACAAGGCACTTATCCAAGCATCAGTGGAACAAACGTTCCCAGAGATTTTGTTGAATTTCCATCACAATTTATGGAGAATTTTGCATTCCAACCTGAAGTAATGAAGTTATATGCATTTCACTATAAAACAGGAAAATTGATGCCTAAAGAATTAATGGATAAAATTCAAAACTCAACCTATTTTAATCAGGGATTCGACATGACAGAGCTATTAGCAGCAGCAATTCTTGATATGAAATGGCATGAGTTACCAAGCATTGAGGGGATTAATGCAGATCAATTTGAAAAAGAACAAATGGATAAAATCGGACTTATTCCGGAAATCCTTCCACGCTACAGATTAACCTATTTCAAACATATCTTTAATGATGACTACTCAGCAGGATATTACAGCTATCCATGGTCGTCAGTAATTGACAAAGATGCGTTTGAATTTTTCAAAGAAAAGGGTTTATTTGATCCAAAAACGGCAACAGCACTGAAAACGGATATTTTAGAAAAAGGCAACAGCATAGATCTTATGAAAGCATATTCAAGGTTCAGAGGAAGAGAACCGAAAGTAGATGCCTTGTTAAGGAGCAAAGGATTAGAATAATTTATACCTTAAAGAGCTCTCTCAAAAACTTGTAGTGGACTGATATGAAAGTTCAAATTTAATTGAAAAATTCAGTTCATAAAGCTTCATAACACAATGGGAATAAGCATTAAAAATTACCTTAGACCAAACATCACCAACATATCGGGAACAATCGGAGTTGCAACTTTTTTGTGGATAAAAGAACTGGCAGCCCCTACTCTCCCGAATGTAACGGCACATACAATCATTGAAGGTCTACCCCCACAGTTATCAATCTGGCTAACATTGATAATAACCCTTGCCAGCGGGTATATGCTTTTTTTGTTTACAGAAAAATTTAATTTTGCTCAAAACAGGACATTTTTACCCTTCTTACTATACATCCTTTTTAGCAGTAGCCAACCGGATTTTTTTGTCTTTTCAAGTGGGAAAATAGCTTTTCTATTATTACTTCTAAGCATTTGGGAAATTCTATCAACGTATCATAAACACGAACCCACTAAAAAGATATTCAATGCATCATTGCTTCTAACAATAAGCATTTTAATTGTTCCAGACTATATAATACTAATCCCATTCCTATTTATAAGTGTCTATATAATTAATAATTTATCGTTAAGAATATTGCTTGCAATCGGCATAGGAATAATCGCCCCAATTATTTTTTTAGGAGAACTTTTCTATTTATTGGATACGTTTCAAGAAAATGCATACCATTTTTTTCAGGCTTATCAAATAAATATACCGGATTGGGGAAGCGACAAAGTATACATAATATACCATGCCGCATTATTTGTTTTATCGTTCGTAGTACTCAGAGAGTTTTTAATAAACCGATTCCAAAGCAATATCAACGAAAGGAAGAATATACAAGTTATGCTCTGGCTATACTTTTTCACCAGTCTGACAATCATATTACGAATGGGACAAGGGACAGAAACATCCACGGCCTTTTCAGGCACCATTTCATTTCTCTTTGCTCTTTATTTTACGCTAAATACAACATTTAAAAGCACCCTGTTTTTTTTCTTTTTTATCACGGCATTCATTGCATATAACATGCTCTTCAGCTATGGCTGGATTAGTTTAATGGGATAATCTAATTTGGATATATGTCAGTAAATCAAACAAGAATGCATATTTCAAAAGAAATCATGCTGTATTTCTTCAAAAATCCCGAATAATTCTTGTAATGTGATTACCCTCAACATGCGAATACGCATCTCGCGAAAAAAAGGGATCCCTTTAAAGAGAGGAGAAGCTGCTAAATGACGTCTTAAATGAAGAATGGCCTTTCTTTCATCCAGCCATTCGACACTTTCCAAAAGTTGTTTTTTCAAAATATCAAACTGAAACTCAACAGACAAAGAAGGTAATTGTTCGCCAAATTCCATATAATGCTTCATCTCTTTGAAAATCCAAGGTCTTCCTATAGAAGCACGCCCGACCATAACAGCATCCACACCATATCTTTGAAAACATTCCATGGCACGTTCAGGCGTTGTCACATCCCCATTACCAACAATAGGAATATGGATTCGAGGATTATTTTTAACCTCTCCAATCAAGGTCCAATCAGCCTCTCCTGAGTACATTTGCGCTCTCGTCCGGCCGTGAATTGCCAAAGCAGCTATTCCACAATCCTGCAATTGTTCCGATAAAGGCACGATAATTTTGGAATTGTCATCCCATCCTAATCTTGTTTTCACCGTAACTGGTAATTGAACCGCTTTCACAACAGCAGAAGTAATTGCAAGCATGGCAGGAATATCTCGTAACAAACCCGCACCAGCACCTTTACCTGCCACTCTTTTCACAGGACAACCAAAATTCAAATCAATAATATCCGGATTTGATAAAGCAGCAATCTTAGCTGCTTCAACCATGGAATCAACATCACGGCCATAAAGTTGGATTGCTATCGGCCTTTCGGCATCAGAAAGAGTTAGCTTTTGCTCGGTTCTTTGAATACTTCGTATCAATGCATCGGCAGAAATGAACTCAGTATAGACTAAATCAGCACCAAACTCCTTGCAAAGCATGCGAAATGTACGATCAGTGACATCCTCCATAGGAGCCAAAAATAAGGGAAAGGAAGGAAAAACAATATTACCAATTTGCATGATTCAAAAATTGGTTGCAAAGATAAGGCGAAATTCATAAGAATTAAACAAAAATAAAATTACTCACAATACAGAAGTAAGATAAAAAGCATGCTCGTAACCAAATACAGATAAAATCATATAACTTTGCCGTATAAAACAAACCATAAAAGATATCCACATCAAAAATTGATTTATGGAAAAAATAACGACCATCGAAGACTTTATTAAATACATTCCAAAAGCGGAATTGCATTTACACATAGAAGGAACATTAGAACCAGAACTACTGTTTGAAATTGCTGAGCGTAACCAAATATCCCTTCATTATCAATCAGTGGATGAAATAAAAAAAGCATATCAATTCAATAATTTACAAGATTTTCTGAACATCTACTACGAAGGAGCCAATGTCCTGAGGTATGAAAACGACTTTTTCGATCTGACATGGGCATACCTCAAGAAAGCACATTCACAAAATGTTGTTCACACTGAAATCTTTTTTGATCCGCAAACACACACAGAACGTGGAATCGCATTTTCAACAGTGATCAACGGAATCCACAAAGCCTTAATAAAGGGGCAAGAGGAGCTTGGAATAAGTTCAAAGATAATCATGAGCATATTACGCCACTTAGATGAAAATTCGGCTCTAAAAACACTCGAAGAAGCCATTCCTTTCAAAGAATGGATTACAGCAGTAGGACTTGATTCATCCGAAATTGGGAATCCCCCTTCCAAATTTGCACATGTATTTAAAAAAGCAAAGGAGGAAGGATTTACAACAGTAGCACATGCAGGAGAAGAAGGTGACGCTAACTATGTTCAAGAAGCAATTGAAATACTGAAAGTTGCGAGAATCGATCACGGGAATCGATCTTTGGAGGATGAAACGCTGACAAAATATATTGTTGAAAATCAAATTCCCCTGACTGTCTGTCCATTGTCAAACCTAAAACTAAAAGTAGTAAAAGCAGCAGTGGATCACCCGTTACTTAAAATGCTAAATTTAGGAATAGTAGCGACAGTCAATTCAGATGATCCTGCATATTTTGGCGGTTACATAAACGAAAATTTTTTGGCAATGACTTCCGCGCTTAATCTCACGCCAAAACACATCTACCAACTTTCACGTAATTCATTTACAGCAAGTTTTTTAAGCCAAAATGAAAAAGAAAAATGGCTTACTGCTGTTGATCAATATTACAAACAACAACATGGAACCATTGAATAAAAAACCGGTTTTGATTATTAAAAATGCAACCATTGAAACGCCCGGTCTTCTTGAAGAAATCCTATTAAACAATTCAATAATATATCAGGTTGTTGATCTTGAGAAAAAAGAGGTACTTCCTTCTTCAACAAATTTTGGAGCTTTAATCGTGTTGGGAGGGCCAAGCAGCGCTAACGACACAACAGATTTGATGATCCTTGAAATAGCCCGAATCAAAGAAGCCATGGACAACAATATTCCCTATTTTGGCATATGCCTGGGATTGCAAACACTCGTAAAAGCTATGGGTGGCAAAGTGATATCGTGTACACAAAAAGAGATAGGATTTAGAGATATCGGGAAAAATTTGTTCAATGTAAGACTAACAGATTCAGGTAAAAAAGATCCGCTTCTTGATAAAGTTCCACCTTCATTTCCAATCTTTCACTTGCATGGAGAAACTGTTGAATTAACTGAAAACATGAAGCTTATAGGAAAAGGGAATGGGAATGGGTGTACAAACCAATTGATAAAAGTCGGTGAAAAAAGCTATGGAATTCAAGGACATATTGAACTGACACACGATTTATTTGATGAATGGATGAATAAAATAACCGAATTTCAAACCATTGACAGAGAAGAATGCCGATCAGATTTCAATCATCTTTGGAACGCTTATCATAGAACCGGGAAACAAATCTTGCTCAACTTCTTTAAAATAGCAGGATACCAAAGTACAAGACTAACGACAAAGAATTTATTTTAATCGGTATATTTCACCAACTCCCACTTGCACCACCGCCACCAAAACTACCACCACCAAAACCACCAAATCCTCCGTTGTCTCCTCCACCTCCAAAGCTACCACCTCCTGTTCCGAAAAAGCCGGGAAAAAAGATAAAAGGGGCTCCCCCACCCGCTCCGGAGCTTCCTATGTTGTGAAAATGGTTGCGACGGAAAAATGAAAGGAAAAATACAACCAGCAGAATCAACAAAATGGCTAATCCTGAATGATCCCTCTTTTTCGTTACAATCTGATTGGCTTTGTATATTCCAGAACATAAACCAATAACAACATTAGTGGCAGAATCAACACCTTGAAAGTATTGATTTTGCTCAAAAGAAGGAATCATAATTTGATTGATAAGCTGCGACGAAACGGCATCAGTGATTTTCTGTTCCAAGCCATAACCAACAGAAATACGGACATATCCTTTATCTATTTCCGAGCGTTTGGGCTTGATAAGAATCATTAAACCATTATTAATGCCTTTTCGGCCAACACCCCACTTCTCGGCTAATTGATCAGTAAAGTCAGTTATTTCATAGCCTCCCAGATCATTTATAGTAACAATCGCAATTTGAGTAGAAGTAGAATCATTATAACTTACCAACTTTTGTTCTAAGACAGCAGCCTGTTGAGGCGAAAATAAACCGGCCAAATCGTTTACCAGTTTTGGTGGTTGCGGCCTCTGAGGAAAATCAGAAGCAGCAAAGATAGCAGCAGACACTCCAAAGAAAAGGAAAACCAACGCTGCTTTTCTTAAAACCCTAAACACAGTCATATTATTCATTTGTAAATAATTTTGATTTTAAAGAATAAATAAAACTCATCCTGAACATCGGGACTCGTTTTATTTCTTGCATAGAAAACATTTACAATCCAAAAGAAATTTCATCTGAAAGTTCATTGATATCTGTTTTCTCATGAGGAAAGTGTTCCTTGAGCTTTACTCCAGCAGCCAGAATTGAAGCTACCAAAGCTTCCGTATAAAGGTTTTGAGCAAATAAAGCCTGCATGTTAACTGATTGTTCATCCCAAAACGATTGCTTAACGTGATGATGAATTGCTTTATCACCAATAATAGCCAGTTTATGACTTTTCAGGGCTAAGTAAAATAATACCCCATTATGGTGTTGAGTCTTATGCATTTCTAAAGAATGGAACAACGTTAAAGCACGTTTCATCGGATCATCTTTGCAATATGACTCAATATGCACCCTTATTTCACCGGACGTGTTTAACTCTGCTTCAACAATAGCATTCGTGATAGCTTTCTGTTGATCTTTTGAAAAAAAGTTAGTTACATCCATGATTGTAAATAATTATCAGATAAATAATCGTGAAAAACTAAAACATGACAACAGGAGCAACCTGAGCAGCTTCAGTCGATTTGAAATATCCTTTCATTTCGAAACTACCAATGCCGGCAACCAAGTTAGCCGGGAACCTACGGATAGTTGTATTAAATTGCTGTGCAAATTCATTATACTTACGACGCTCCACGGCAATCCTATTCTCTGTTCCTTCAAGTTGAGACTGTAAGTCCAAAAAATTCTGATTAGCTTTCAAATCAGGATAGCGCTCCACGCTTACCATCAAACGAGACAAAGCACCGGAAAGACCTGACTGAGCTTTGTCAAATGCAGCTATATTATTATTATTCAATTTAGTAGGATCAATTGTTACTGATGTAGCCTTAGCCCGAGCCTCCACCACTTCAGTCAACGTTTTCTCTTCATGTGTTGCATACCCTTTCACAGTAGCAACCAAGTTTGGAATCAAGTCAGAACGACGTTGGTAAACATTTTCAACATTCGCCCATTGTGATTTTACTGCTTCCTCCTGGGAAACCAAAGTATTATACGTTCCAATTCCCCAAAACACAAAAAGCGCCAGAATGGCAACCAAAACAACCAGAACAACAACTCCTTTTTTCATACGTTAATAATTTGTTTTTAAAGAAAGGATGTACGAAACTCGTCCCGAATATCAGGACTCGCTTCATAACAATAAAAATAATTAGTAATGAGTTACATGAATAAGCATACTAACTTGATAAAAAATGAATCTCATTATATCTCGATTAATTTGCGCATAGATGGTAAAACACAACAGATGGTAAAGATACTGCTTTTTTGCGTACTTTTGCAAGCTCTGTTTTTTCAATCGACAATTTTTCAACAGTAAGTTATCTTACTTATATTCAATATAATATAAAACAGAAGCAAAAAATTCATGAATATTGCAGCATTGGTTTCAGGAGGTGTTGACAGTTCCGTAATGGTTCACCTTCTCAAAGAAGCAGGTTATGACCCGACTATTTTTTACATCCAAATCGGAATGGAAGAAAAAGATGGCTTTATAGATTGCCCATCTGAAGAAGACATTGAAATTACTTCATTTATAGCAAAAAAATACGGATGCCGGTTTGAAATTGTTTCACTACATAATGAATATTGGGAAAATGTGGTCAGCTATACGATCGAAGCTGTTAAACGCGGTTTAACGCCCAATCCTGACATGATGTGCAACAAACTAATCAAATTCGGTTCATTTGAAAAAAAATGGGGAAAAGATTTTGATAAAATTGCTACCGGTCATTATGCCACCACGACAAATGTTGAAGAAAAAACGTATCTCTCAACAGCGGCCGATCACGTAAAGGATCAAACTTATTTTTTAGGACAAATCGATTACATACAGGTTAGTAAATTGATGTTCCCCATTGGTCATCTTTTGAAACCTCAAGTACGTGAAATTGCATTGAAAGCACAATTACCCAGCGCACAACGTAAAGATAGTCAAGGAATTTGTTTCCTTGGAAAAATAAATTACAACGATTTTATTCGTCGATATCTTGGTGAAAAAGAAGGACTGATCATTCAATTAGAAACCGGAAAAATAGTTGGGAAACACAAAGGATACTGGTTTCACACCATTGGCCAACGGAAAGGATTAGGACTCAGCGGTGGTCCCTGGTTTGTTGTTAAAAAAAATCCCGAAGAAAATATTTTATACGTTTCAAACGGATACGATCCGGAAACACAATACGGAAAAGTAATTAACTTACAAGGATTTCAATATATCACCGAAAATAGTTGGGGAGATTTCGAAGACGAAAAAGAGATCACTTTCAAAATCCGTCATACACCTGAATTTGCGAATGGAAAATTGACCAAAATCAATGATATATATCGTATACACTCAGAAAAGAAAATTCAGGGTATTGCATCCGGACAATTTGGTGTTGTTTATGACAAAGCATCACGACTCTGTTTGGGAAGTGGAATAATTATTGATTGATTCATGGTATACATACAACTTTTTCAAATAACAATTTATACATGCAACTCTCAGATTTTGAAGTGATGGCTCCCGTCGGATCCTGGGAATCGCTCACAGCAGCAATACAAGGAGGTGCCGACTCTGTTTATTTCGGCATCGAAAATCTCAATATGCGCGCTCGTTCATCCAATAATTTCACAATAAATGACTTAACGACTATCGTATCAATTTGTCAAGAAAAAGGCATTAAAAGCTACCTGACATTAAACGCTGTTCTCTATGATGAAAATTTGAATCTCATGCATCAAATTGCCGATAAGGCAAAAGAAACAGGCATCACAGCAATCATCGCATCCGATGTAGCTGCCATGCAATATGCCAATCAAATTGGACTGGAAGTACACCTTTCTACACAACTCAATATTTCAAACATTGATGCTCTTCAATTTTATGCTCAATTTGCCGACGTGGTAGTTTTAGCTCGTGAATTAAATTTAAATCAGGTAGCTGAGATCCATCGTCAAATAGTAAATAAAAAAATTACAGGGAAAAAGAATAACCTCATTCGCATTGAAATGTTTGCACATGGAGCTCTTTGCATGGCAATCTCAGGAAAATGCTATTTGAGTTTACATGAAATGAATGCTTCGGCTAATCGTGGCGCCTGCATGCAAGTTTGCCGGAGAGGTTATACTGTAAAAGACAATGAATCAGATATCGAATTAGAAATTGACAATGAATATATCATGTCACCTAAAGATTTGAAAACCATTCATTTTCTTAATAAAATGATTGATGCAGGTGTACGTGTTTTCAAAATTGAAGGAAGAGCGCGCAGTGCGGAATATGTCCGTACCGTAACTTCATGTTACAAAGAAGCTATAATAGCCTATCTTGACAATTCGTTCACGGAAGAAAAAATTGCAAATTGGGAAGTTCTCCTTAAAAAAGTTTTCAACCGGGGTTTTTGGAATGGATATTATTTAGGGCAGCGTCTGGGAGAATGGAGTAAAAATTACGGATCAGAAGCTACAAAACGAAAAGTATACATTGGAAAAGTAACCAACTACTTTAATCAAATCAGTGTTGCTGAATGTCTTATTGAAACAAACGATGTGATTATTGGTGACGAATTACTTTTTATTGGCGCTACTACGGGAAGTCATCTTGAAAATATTTCTGAAATTCGTGTTAATTTGAAACCTGTAGAAATGGCTAAAAAAGGAGACTATTTTTCAATTTCAGTTTTAGAAAAAGTTCATCGAAACGACAAGATATATAAATGGATCGATTCACCTACTTCGATAAAAAACTGATTATTGATTTTTAGGATGCACCCATTTCAACGTATGATGAGAAACGTTCTGAACAGGTCTATTAAGCCATTTATTTAATTTAAAAGTCAACCAAGCACTACCGGCTCCAAAAATTGCTCCTGTGAGAACATCCGAAGGATAATGAACTCCTTCATTCAATCTGCTATAACCTACCGATGTTGCCCATAAAAAAGATGGAACAACAACATACCATTTTGGACAATAAATACTGAGTGACATAGCTGTACTAAAAGCCATTGAAGTATGACCTGATGGAAAAGAAGGACTTCCTTCTAATCCCCGGGGTTGAAAATAGCCCGGATAAGACACATACGGTCTGGGTCTATTAACAGCATACTTTGTAGCTAATGTAAAAAAGCTGGATATTGCCAACGAAGAACCCACATACCAACCTCCTTCCGTTAACGATTCATCATTACTGGCATAACCAATTCCAAGCAAAATAACAGGCAATACTACAGCAACATCAGCCGTAGTATTCGATAAAAAGGTTGAACTTTTATTTAGAAAAGGAGTTGAATTCGAATTAATTATATGAAGTAACCTTGCATCTAAAGTTTGACCATCAGAAAAACCTATTTGAAAAAATAAAAACAAAGCAAAGGCAAAACGCATCTTATATTTCATCGGTATAAATTTTCTATTTAAGGTCAAATGGAATGTATATGTATTATTTTTATCATATTAATTTATTTTTAAATGACGTATGGAACTCATTTTATAATGTAGTCATCTTTACTTTCGAACTTATTCACATGAAATCGGGTTATTTGTTATATATTATTTATTGACCTCCTCCTCACCTCCCCCAAAGGGAGAGGAATATACCTGTAAAACGAATAAATATTGCTCAATTCAAAATAGTTACAATTTTCTTCGGAGGTTGGGGGTCAGTATATAAAAAAATTAAGACAAGTTCAACTTTACTTTTTACTTAACTCCAACATTTTATGAATAGGTATTTCAGCTTTCAATAATATGGATTCTTCTACTTCCACAAAAGGAAATTCATATTTCAAACATAAATACAATTTTTTCAATGTATTCATTTTCATAAAATTGCAATCATTACATCCACAAGTACTATCAATAGGTGGGGCCGGAATAAATTCTTTGTTTGGTGAACCTTTTCTCATTTCATGAATGATGCCACTTTCAGTTGCAACAATAAATTGCGTTGCTTCCGATTCTTTAGAAAAATTCAAAAGAGCTAACGTAGAACCAATAAAATCAGCAACATTAAGTACAACACGTTGGCATTCAGGATGAGCTAATACCAAAGCCTGAGGATAATCTTTCTTCAATTCCACTATTTTTTCCAATGAGAATTGTTCATGCACATGGCAAGCTCCGTTCCATAATAACATATTTCTACCTGTAATACTATTGATGTAATTTCCCAAATTTCGATCCGGAGCAAAAATCAACTTCTGATCTATAGGAAAACTTTCCACAATTTGCCGAGCATTACTTGAAGTAACAACAACGTCAGTAAGCGTCTTAACAGCCGCAGATGTATTGACATACGAAATCACCTTATGATCAGGATGAGCCTCAACAAACAGCTTAAAATCATCATAGGGACAACTGTCAGCCAAAGAACAACCAGCATGTAAATCAGGAAGTAATACTTTCTTTGAAGAGTTAAGTATTTTGACAGTTTCGGCCATAAAATGCACACCACACATAACTATAAGATCAGATTTAATATTTACAGCTTGTTGTGCTAAAGCTAAACTATCTCCAACAACATCTGCAAGATCTTGTATTTCTGCAATTTGATAGTAATGAGCTAAAATAAAAGCATTCTTTTCTTTTTTCAATCTTTTTATTTCCTGAATCAAATCAAGAGAATCAGGTACCGGTTCATCAACAAAGCCAGTTATGAACCATCTATTTTTTATATTCATATTTTTAAATTTTAAAACTAACCTATGACTGATGATAATAGGTTGTTGAAAATGCTGATAACTTTTTCAGATGAAGGTATTTTGAAAGGATAAATTAGTTTTGAAGAAACAATAAACAACTTTTGAATAATTTAAATCGTTCAATGATAAGAAGTAAAATAGTTATCAACAACCTATTTATAAAAAACAAAGTTAGCAACAAATTTGATTTTATGTCATTGGTTGTAGTTCAAAAACAGGTGGATGGACTTGAATAAAACATGAAAACTATTTTTGCGTGTTCGTGAAAATAATTCTCATAATAAAAAATGACAGTAAAACAACAGATAGCCCGAAAATGTTATATCAATTAAAGAACAACTAATCAACAAGGTTATCAACCCTTATTTAAAAGTGATTTTTTGAAGCAGAAAGGGTTGTCTTATATTGTTTTATTCATAAAAAAGGGTACATTTGCAAAAAACTTAAACGAAACACTATGGGACATGTATTGGATAAGTTGGATAAAAAAATTTTGCATTTTATCTCACAGAATGCAAGGACTCCTTTTTTAGAAATAGCGCGTGAATGCAATGTTTCAGGTGCAGCAATTCATCAGCGGGTGCAGAAATTGTTGCAACAGGGAGTTATTCGAAATTCAGAGTTTGTTATTGATCAATACAAAGTTGGTTACCAGACATGTGCATACGTTGGGATTGTATTGAAAAACAATGTTGAATTTCAAGATGTCGTTGATCATATAAAAGCGATTCCCGAAGTTGTTGAATGCCATTATACAACAGGTAAATATGCTATGTTGATCAAAATTTATGCAAGAGACAATCGTCATCTGTTGCGATTAATTTTGGATAAATTGGCTGTAATTCCAGGTGTGGCAAATACAGAAACATTCCAGTTGTCTTTGGAAGAAATTTTCAGAAGGCAGTTGTCTATATTTGGGGAAGACGATACAACGGCTACAGATAAAAATTAAGAGCGTGGTTAGTTTCAGTGAGTTTTGTGATTTTTCTCCATTTTTCCAAAAAAGATGGGGAAGGATGATTGCAAGGATTATTTACAGAGTAACAGCGCAAGAGAAGATATATGCCAATAGTTTACTTGCGCAAGGGAGAACACAAAATGACCGCGAATTTTTAGATGAAATCTTCCGTTTATTTGGGGTCAGAACTGTTGTAGAAAACCCCGAAAATATACGTTATTTCATCGATAACAAACAGTTTATTACAGTTTCAAATCATCCATACGGAACATTCGACGGCATGTCGTTGATACGAATGATAAGTGGTGTACGTCCAGATATCAAGGGATTGACTAATTTTGTATTGAGCTATATAAAACCCATTTCACATCATTTTATTCCAGTAAATCCTTTTCAGAAATCAACCAGTAAAAAATCGAGTCTTCCCGGATTACGTATTGCAAAAAAATGGTTGGAAGAGGGACATCCACTTTTCTTTTTCCCTTCAGGACAGGTTTCACATATTGATAAACACCTAAAAATCAAAGATAGGGAATGGCAATTATCGTCAGTGAAGTTTATTCAAAAAGCAAATGTTCCAGTGATTCCTGTTTATTTTTATGGGCACAATAGTTGGTTCTTTCTCCTTGCAGGTTTGATTCATCCGCTGATTCGTTCTCTATTAATTTCAACGGAAGTAGTAAATAAACGAGGAAAAATTATTCGTTTACGGATAGGTGAGCCTATTTCAACTGAACAGCAAAGTCATTTTAAGGATTCAAAAACATACGGCAAATTTCTTTATGACAAAACGTATGAGTTGAAAAACAGCAAAACAAAAGAATAGTTGTAAGTAATTTCTATTTTTGTTCAAAAGTAATCAGACGAGAGCCATCTTCTTGCTCTGAAAGATATATTTTCAATGTATCGGGAGGTAGAATGGATTCTATTTTTTCAGGCCATTCGATGAAGCAATAGTTGCCGCTGTAAAAATAATCTTCATATCCGAAATCGAATGCTTCTTCGATACGGTTGATCCGATAGAAATCGAAATGATAAATTGGTGTTCCTCCTTTCACGTCATATTGATTGATAATGGAGAAAGTAGGACTATTCATGTTGTCGGTGACACCCAATTCTTTGCATAAAGCATTGATAAAGGTTGTTTTCCCGACTCCCATTAAACCATAAAAAGCAATAACCCTGTAATTTTTCAAAAAAGGAACAACCGCTTGTGCTGCTTGTGAGAGATATTCGAGAGAAGGAATTTGAATATCCATAAGGAGGTTTATAATTTAAGTTATGCGTGAGAATGCGCCATTGAATCTTCAATAATTTCAGATAATACACCCGAAACAGTCAACCCGGCATGAGGAATTTGTTGAGGGATGAAACTCGTAGGTGTCATGCCTGGGGTGGTGTTCACTTCCAATAAATTGATTTTATCGCCATCTGTAATGATATAATCGATACGAACAATTCCTTTGCAATTCAGAAGATTATATATTTTAGAAGTGGTTTTTTGTATTGCTTGTGTAAGTTCTGGCGAAATGCGGGCAGGGGTAATTTCTTTCACTTCTCCCTTGTATTTGGCATCAAAATCGAAAAACTCATTTTTAGGAACCACTTCCGTCACCGGTAATACGACCTGTCTTTCATGTGTTTTGAAAATGCCATTGGTTACTTCCGTTCCCTCTAAAAATCTTTCGATCAACACCTCATTTGATTCGTTAAAGGCTTTTTCAATGGCTGAATCCATTTCGTGGGCATATTTCACTTTGGTGACACCGAAGCTTGATCCTCCTAAATTTGGTTTTACGAAACAGGGAAGGCCAATTTCTGCAAGAATACGATCGCTTTGATAATGTTCTTGTCGGGATAACCGGATCGAAGGAGCAACAGAAATTCCAAATCCTTTGAGTAATCTGTTACAAACAAATTTATTGTATGTTAATGCAGAAGTAAGCACATTGCATGAAGTATAGGGCATGTCAATCATTTCAAAATAGCCCTGCAACCTGCCATCTTCTCCCGGAATTCCATGAATGGTAATGTAGGCGCAATCAAAATGGATTTCCTGATGATCAAGTTGAAAAGTAAATTTATTTTTATCGATTGGAATAGAAGAGCCATCATCTAACAAAACATGCCAATTGTTCTTTTCAATGACTGCAATGAAAGGGTTGAATCGGGATTGATCCATGAATGAAACAATTCCTCTGGCACTTTTAATGGAGACGACAACTTCCGACTGTTCTCCTCCGGCTACGACAGCGATATTCAATTTTTTGTCCATGATTTTGAATGATAATGGAATAGAAATATATTTGATCCTTTAAATGAGGCTACAAAGTTAATTTATTTTGTTCATCAAATACCATGATGGAATGATCTCTTTTTACTGTAATTTTGTGGCAGAGATTGATGGAAATCGATTTACAAGAAAGATAACGGTTTATGGGGATTAATATTTTTCGCATCAATAAACGGCATTTGCTTTTTATAGCAGCTATGGTGTGGCTTGTAGCAAGCGGGATGTTGTTTTGGAGAGGCTTGGTTTATTTTGAGCCAAGAAGCGGATGGGGAATAGGAATGGCAGGAGCTTGTATCGGAGGTGTCCTTTTTTTCAGATTGCTTTTTGTGGGTATCTCTTCAAAACATATTTCGCGCATTGTTTCACTGTCGAAAAACAAGCCCTATATATTCTCCTTTTTCAGCAAGCGTTCCTATATTCTTATGGCATTCATGATTTCAGGTGGACTTTTACTTCGTTATAGTCATGTTGCACCAACCTATGACCTGTCATACTTTTATTTTTTCATGGGGGTACCCCTTTTTTTATCTGCTATTCGTTTTTTTAATGCATGGGTACGTTATTCAATAGCGGAAAAAAGAATCTAAAGCAGATTCAACAGTGGGAGTGTTGATCAAAATGTTCATTTTTTGCCAATATTTCTGTCAAAAAGTGAGGCTAAAACCGATTTAACTATTATTTTTTCAAAAAACAATTCAAAAATAAGGGGTATATAAAAAAGATACTCTATCTTTGTCGCTATAAAATTTAAAAAAAGAAATGATCATGGCAAAATTACGTTTTTCCGCGTTGAAAGAGGTAGCAACTCGGACACCTCGTGAGGTGCAAACTCCACCGAATCTTTCCGATTTTTACGGAATTAATGTTTTTGATAGAAAAAAAATGCAGGTCTACCTTTCAAAAGATGCTTTTAACGCTGTCGTCGAGGCAATTGAAGATGGAACTACCATCAATCGAAAAGTGGCTGATCAAGTTGCAACAGGCATGTGTAAATGGGCTCGGGAACGTGGTGCAACTCACTATACACACTGGTTTCAGCCGTTGAATGACGCTACGGCAGAAAAGCATGAACGGATGCTTGACTTTGGCGAAAACAATGAAATATTGGAACGTTTCTCGGGCAAATTATTGATACAACAAGAACCGGATGCTTCTTCATTTCCAAGTGGCGGTATACGTAATACGTTTGAAGCACGTGGTTACACTGCATGGGATGTTTCTTCTCCTGCTTTTATTGTTGGTGAAACCCTGTGTATTCCTACTATTTTCATTGCGTACACGGGAGAGGCTTTAGATTATAAAACACCATTGCTTCGCGCTTTGAGTGTTGTTGACAAGGCTGCAGTCCGAGTTTGCCAATATTTTGACAAAGATGTCAAAAAGGTAAATGCCAATTTGGGTTGGGAACAAGAATATTTTTTAATTGACAAAGCATTGTTCAATGCACGTCCGGACTTAGCGTTGACGGGACGCACGTTGATGGGACATGCTTCAGCAAAAGACCAACAATTGGAAGACCATTATTTTGCATCCATTCCGACTCGTGTTATGGCTTTTATGAGTGAATTGGAATTGGAAGGTCATAAATTAGGTATTCCGTTGAAGACACGACATAACGAAGTAGCTCCAAACCAATTTGAATGTGCTCCTATTTTTGAAGAAGCGAATCTTGCCAATGATCACAATCAACTTGTGATGGATTTGATGAAACATATTGCTCCAAAGCATGATTTTGCCGTACTGCTTCACGAAAAACCATTTGCAGGCATAAACGGATCGGGTAAACACAACAACTGGTCGTTGAGTACCGATACCGGAGTGAATCTTTATAGCCCTGCAAAGAACCCAAAAGGCAATTTGTTGTTTTTGTCATTCATCGTCAATACGTTGAAGGCAGTGCATGATAATCAGGATTTATTGCGTGCTTCCATTATGAGCGCTGAAAACTCTCACCGTTTAGGTGCTAATGAAGCTCCTCCTGCTATTCTGTCGGTATTCCTCGGGTCTTATTTAACGAATATGCTTGATAATCTTGCAGAGAAAGTGTCTGATTCAAAAATGACGCCGGAAGAAAAGACCGCGTTAAAATTAGGAATCGGACGCATTCCTGATATCGTTTTAGACAGTACGGATCGTAATCGGACTTCTCCATTTGCTTTTACAGGAAATCGTTTTGAATTCCGTGCCGTCGGTTCTTCTGCCAACTGCGCTGCTGCCATGACAGCTTTAAATTCAGTGATGGCTAATCAGCTAACGAAATTCGCGGATGAAGTCGACTCGGTTATTGCAACAGGAAAAGGGAAAGATGAAGCCATTTTCCAAGTCATGAAACGCTTAATTATTGAGTCTCGTCCTATTCGTTTCGAAGGTGACGGATATTCCCAAGGATGGATAGATGAGGCAGCAAAACGTGGCTTGACAAACATTACGTCGGCACCTGAAGCGATTAAAAAATACCTTGACAAAGATGCTGTCAAACTACTGACAGGCTTAGGCGTATATTCTGAAGTGGAGATTAATAGCCGTGTTGAAATTGAGTTTGAGAAATTCACGAAAAAGATTCAAATTGAGGCACGTATTCTGGGCGATTTGGCAATCAACCATATTGTGCCGACTGCTATTGCTTATCAAAACCGTTTAATTGAGAACATTCGTGGTCTTAAAGAGGTATTTGAAAAAGAAGAGTTTGAGAAACTGGCAGATGATAGAATGAATTTGGTTCGTGAAATAGGGGAGCGCATTTTAGCCATTAAAACCATGACTTATGAGATGGTTGAGGCTCGTAAGGTTGCGAACAACATCGAAAATGTGGAAGAAAAAACATTTGCATATAGCACGACTGTTCGACCATATTTGGACAAGATTCGCTATCATATCGACAAATTGGAAGAAACGATTGATGATGAAATGTGGCCTTTGCCAAAATATCGTGAATTGTTATTTATGAAGTAATTTTCAGCAATAACTCTTCATTGCCAAACGGCGGCTGCTTCAGAGCGAAGTAGTCGCTGTTTTATTTTAAATGCAGAGATGCTTTAAAGCAAAGGGATTCAAGACACAGATTTTTTTTTGCCAACAGAAATCATTTCCTTCTTTTTCAAGACGCTCACTGGTTTCAAAGAGGATGTCGTAGGGTAGGGGCAACTTATTAAAGGAATAGTATTCTAAATCATTTTCTTATTCATTGGGTTTGATTCTCAGCGTTTGATAGGCACGGTGCCGATCCATATAAGCATGTATGAACGAACATGCCGGAATAACCTGCATCTCATTTTCCACAGCATAGTCCAATATGTGTTTGGCCAATGCGGAAGCGATGCCACGACCTTCTAACCCGCGGGGTACATACGTGTGAATGATGGTCATCACCTCTTTATTCAGAAAATAATCAACTACGGCGGTTTTCCCTTCCATAGTCAATTCAAAACGTCCTTTTGAGGTGTTGTGTATAATCGGGTAGTCCATTTCTCCCTATCTTTTGCTTGTGTTCGTTTGGCAAATATACAACGTTTTTATCGGGTTCGACGAACCCGGTCAATCAGAATTATACGCTCAATAACTTCTTGGTTAAATCAGGAATGCATACCACGAAGGGTCACAAAGACACCTTGGTGCTCCTTGGTGAAAATCCCTTTGTGCTCTTAGTGGTTAAGAAAAAAGGCATACCACAAAGGCACGCTAAGGACTGCACAAAGGGTCACTAAGTAATAATAGAATGTTTTATTGCCTAATCGACATTTACAATACCGGGGTTTCACCCCAAACCCCAGTTACTTTTTTGTCTTGACACCAAAAAGTAGCCAAATAGGTCAAGACTTCTTTTGTTTTGCGGCTCACCGGACGAGGTCACTCGTTAGTCGGCCTTTGTAATACCGGATAGAGGAATATAGCGGATACTCATTTAACAAGATAATGCTCCTTGGTGTTCCTTGGTGAAATTTTCTTTGTGCTCCTTTGTGGTTAAGAAAAAAGGCATATCACAAAGGCGCTCAAAGGATCACAAAGAAACCCTGATGTTCCTTCGTGGTGAAATTTGTGGTTAAAAAGAACCCTTTCGTGGTACAATCGGATTCATCACGCGACTTGTCAAATCCAGCCATAAAACAGGGCTTTCCTTTGTCAATAAATAGCATCACGAAAAGGATAAAATGACCGCTTTCCATATATAAAAATATGCCTCATTGCGTAATGTTATATAATATAACCTTTTATGAACAGGCATTATTGGCGTTTTCCACCTGTTTTTTGTTATTATCCGTTGTGTATATATAAATATATTGCTAATTTTGTAAATGTTAATTGCAATTTTAGTAGTCTGTTATTTTACATAATGTAAATCATGAACCGTTATTTTATGCTTTCTCTGGTTTGTTTAGCCGTTTCGACGATCCCTTTTACTTGCGGGTTCCCGGCACAAAAGTCACGCGTCACCGTTTTGTTCAAACACCGGAACCTGCCTCAGGCGGGCGATTCCATCATCAAGCAGCAGGTGGCTTATGTCGACCCGGGAGCCGCGGGTCAGGATATCACCTGGGACTTCAGTACCGTGCAGCCCGTGAACGACAGTTACAATGTGCGCTACCAGGCACTGTCGCCCGACACTTCCGTCATAGGGGGCATCGAACACCGTACCCTCTACCGCTATGGGGTGCAAGGCGACACCTGGACTCCGACCTGGCCGACAATGCTATGGCAAAAGAAGAAACGGGGTAAAGAAACAGAAGAGTTCGCTTTTGATGCGAACCCTTCGATAAGCAATGAGTCAAAAACAAAAGAATTCCATTAAATATAATTGATCCAATAAAATATCTATGTTTTACCATACTCAAATATGATATGAAATTTTTATACATGAATAAATCATCTGTTTTTTAAACACACAAAAAAACAACTTCAATGAGAAATTTTATTGTTCTTCTTGGTCTCCTGAGCATTATAACGACGAAAGCAATAGCAACACAAGGAATTACCTACACATATGACAATGCAGGCAACCGTATAATGCAAAAATACGTGGTAACATTACTAAGCGATTCTTCCAATTTAAACAATTCACCTTCGGAAGAAGCAAATATGAGTGAATACAAAATCATCGTATATCCAAATCCGACTAAAGGACAATTAATGATAGAAGTAAAAGGATGCGATGACCAGAATAAAGCAATCTTTACGTTGTATAATTTGCAGGGTTCTCAACTACAAAAGATTGTCGCTGGAATAGAGGAAACACCGTTAGATATGACAAACTATCCATCAGGATACTATCTTTTGCGTGTGTATTTTGACAACAAAGCCGTTGAATACAAAATCATAAAGCAATAAAACCTCTATAACCCTTAGCCATTAACATCTCTAAATTCTGACAAATGAAAATCTATATACACCAATTAATAGTTACTTTGATAGCTATTTTTTTATTATGTGACAATACGCATGCACAAACTACAAATCTGGTGGGCAGTTTGCCCGGGCAATTCGCAGTAGGAGCTATTGGGGCGGCAAACTACACCATTCCTATTGAATGCCCATCTGGTATTAATGGTATGCAACCTTCCGTTTCTTTAGTGTATAACAGCCAATCTGACAACGGTATTGCAGGATGGGACTGGAGTTTAAATGCCACATCGTTGATAAGCCGAACGGGAAGTACACTCTATCATGATGGGAAAATGGCTACGACTCAATTAACCACAGCTGACAATCTGATGCTGGACGGTCAACGTCTTATTCTGATATCAGGAACAAATCTGACAGAAGGGGCAAAATACCGCACTGAAATAGAAACTTTTAGCGATATAACCATGAAAACGATCAATGGCTACCTTGGTTTTGAAGCTAAAACAAAAGATGGAATGACACTTCAATTTGGAGCAACGGCTAATTCATACATAGAAGCACAAGGAACCTCTATTCCCATTAACTGGCTACTAACACAAGTTACAGATGCCAACGGCAACTATATGACTTACACCTACGGAGAGAACAATACTACGGGAGAATATTGGCTCGCAAAAATCAATTATTCGGGTAATGCAACTGCCGGTATTAGTCCGGTAAATGAGGTTGATTTTAATTACAACACTGCTCGCGTGGATAGCCGGACAAGTTATGTAGCCGGTAGCAAAATAATGCAAACACTCACCTTATCTTCAATTCAAACTTCAACTAATGGCGTAATTCAAAAAACGTATTCTCTGAACTATAGCTACGATGGTTTCTATAATAAATTAATAAATATAGGACTTACCGGTTTAAATGGGGTAAAATACAATCCAACAACCATCAATTGGAATAAATTAAATACTACTATAACTCCAAGTTTTACCAGTTTAAATAACACGTATAATGTGCACAATTATTCATACAATAACGCATACTCAAGTAGCGATAATACAATGCTCTTTATTGACATAAACAATGACGGAAAGGCCGAAGTCATAAAAGGTGCAAGTTACGTTAGTCAAAATGACAATCTGGAAGTTTACCAACAATCAAACAACCTGTTTTCGCTAAAGCAATCGATTGGAATTGTCATAGGACCTGCCATTGCCAGAAATAAAGATTTAATTATTGATCAATCTTTTCAATTAATTCCCTGCGACTTCAATAATGATGGCATAAACGATGTAATAGCCATCAAAGGAGTTGAGTTTGAAAACAACGCCAGTGGTAATCAATATTGGATTTACAGTATAAACATATACCTTTCAAGCAATGGACAATTAGTTAAATTATTCAACACTACCATTACAGACCTTTCATTCTATCCATTGAACTTCGAAGTAGGCGATTTTAATGGAGATGGAACAAATGAATTTGTAACAATGACATGTGAAGGTGTTATTGATATGTATCGTGTGAACATATCGGGAGCAAGCCTGACTCTGCTCAATGAAACAAAAACAGGATTAACCATCGATGAACCTATGCCACTTACTGATGTTAACGGGGATGGAATTCCTGAAATCTTTGTTTATGACACCTTTTTAGAATACGACAGTACAACAAATGGATTCAAAGCACTCCCATTTACAATCAATTTGAAAACTACCGGAGTAGATCACTGGTTTGGAGATTTTAACCATGACGGGAAAACCGACGTACTACAGTATGATAGTGAAGCTCAAACCTGGTCATTAAAATTATCGACAGGCACAACATTTGTTGATATTCCATGTCCTATAACAAGGGCAAGGACGTTTCAAAATGCAACGTTGCATATTTACAACGATTATTACTTGTTAGGTGACTATAATGGTGATGGGAACCTGGATATTGCAGAAGTATTGCCGGGAAGCTCCCCTCAAGCGCTAAACGTATATTACTTCAACGGCACAGGTTTTACCAAAGGAAGTTATAGTTGTACGGGTTATTTTGACAATTATAATTTATCACCAATGACAATTTATTGGGATGTATTCACCCCTTTTATTGATTTTAATGGTAATGGAAACTGTGAATTACTCGAAAATAATGGATATAGCGTACGTGCCATCTCTTTTGCCACCAATGAAACCGAACATAGAATCTCTTCCATTACTAACGGATTGAATCAAAAAACCACAATGGAATATAAAGTATTATCCGATACTTCAGTCTATTCTAATGGGACCAGTGCTTGTTCCAGTCCTGTGGTTAAACTTTGTCTCCCGATGTATGTTGTGAGCAAAACTTATACCGCGGCCGGCAATGCCAGCGATACCACCTGTTATAACTACAAAGGATTACGATTGCATACACAGGGAAAAGGATTTCTGGGTTTTGAAGAGATGGACGCAATCGATCCTATTCAAAACAGAAAATCGGCTACCTTATTCGGTTATAACCCTGCCTATTTCAACGTTTATCCCACACAGCAAACCGTTTCCACTTCATCTGGTCAACTAATATCTACAATAACGTTTGTCGATAGTTTGAATGCTTTAGGAGGGAAACGCATTTTCCCATATCTCTCTTCACAAACAACTACTGATAACCTGACCGGGCTTTCGGCTAACGTACAGTTCCCTACGTGGGATACTTATGGAAATGCAACTGTACAACAAGTCACCAAAGGAGGATATGTAGTAACAAAAACCGCTCAATATGTACAGGCAGGCGCCTGGTGCCCGAATAAAGTAAGCAACCTGACAGTTTCGCAGGTAGCTAATAATCAAACATACACCCGTATTACGCAATACACCTACGATGTCAACGGGAACCTCACTAAAGAGGTGACGGACCCTACAGATGTTAATACCCTGACCAAGGCATATAAGAATTACGATAGTTTCGGACATCCGCTTCTATACTCCGTAACGGCAAATGGTGTTACTCGAACATCTTCTTCAACGTATACTCCATCCGGAAGATTTGTACTTAGCAACATCAATGTACTTGGACAAACCACAACCTACTCATGGAATGAAAACGTTGGATTGCTTAGCTCTCAAACCGACCGTCTGGGAACCACCACATACACTTATGACGGAATGGGACAATTAACCGCTACTCAGTTGCCCGATGGAACAAGCAAGACATCGTCTCTGGTATGGGCATCATCGGGGAATAGTTATGGCGCTCTCTATTATTCCGTTAGTACCACATCAGGAGATGCTCCCTTCACAACATGGTACGATGCCATGCAGCGTCCCATCGTACAAGAAACCTATGGACTGAACGGAAATATCAGCCGTGTTTTCACACAATATCGTGCCGACGGAAAAGTGTATTGTGTGTCGCAGCCAACGTTCGATACGCAAGCTTCCGCATGGGATGCCGTCTATGCCTATTACGACGACGGACGCGTGCAGAGCGTCACCACCCCAATGGGCACCACTACCACCACTTACAGCGGACTTACAACAACCGTTACTGCTCCCGAGGGGACATCCGTTACAACCCTTAACAGTTCCGGACAAACGGCGAGCAGCAGCGTAAACGGCAAGACGGTGACATACACTTATTATCCTTCCGGACTCGCACAAACGGCTACTCCCGATGGCAGGCAACCCGTTACGATGATATACGACCTGCAAGGCAACCGCACAAAACTAATCGATCCTGATGCGGGGGTGGTAAGAGATGGTTATGATGGGTTCGGTCAACTGATTTGGGAAAAACAAGCCGTACATAATGCACAAGACACCGTTATCACCAATTATACTTATTCTTCAAACGGGTTGCTGCAAAGCCGCGTGTGCAACGGTGAAACCACCGCTTACACCTATGACGCGCAACAACGCCTCAGCACGGCGGGAATAAGCGGCAAAGACATGCAAACGTACACTTACGGCAACTATGACCGTCTTGCTCAGCTTACCGAAAATATTGGTGGAAAAGTGTATAACAAATATGCGGGATACGATACCTACGGAAGACTCACGAAAACGACTTATCCTTCGGGTTATTATACCGTGAATAATTACGACACGTATGGCAATCTTACCCAAGTGACCGATGGTGCAGGACGTTCCATCTGGAAAGCCGTAAATGCAAACGCACGCGGTCAACTCACACAGGTAAGCCGCGGTGGAATAACAACCGCTTTCGGGTACGATGCCACTCAAGGCCAGCTCACCTCCATCGTAGCGACGGGGATTGAAAACTACAGTTTCGGGTACGACACCAAAAATAATCTGTCGAGCCGCACCGATAATCTGACTAACCAGTCGGAGCAGTTTCAGTACGACGCTTTGAACAGACTTACCAATTGGGACATCTACAAGAGTGGTACATTGGTGAAACAAGACAGCCAAAGCTACGATGCAGCAGGAAATATAGCCACACGCAACGATCTGAACAGTCTGACCATGAATTATGGAGAAAACGGCAAACCCCATGCCCTTACTTCCATCACGGGCAAGCCCGACATCATCCCTACTACTAATTTGAGTGTAAGCTACACCGATTTCCGCAAAATGGACACGCTCATCGAAGGGAATAAAAGTTATGTCATTACCTACGGTGTGGACAACGAAAGGCGTAAATCGGTTTATAGCGTAAGCGGATCGACGGTACAAACTACTTATTATACGGGTAATTATGAAGAACAGATCAACGCTCTTGGCAATGTACGAAAGATACATTATCTTAGCGGCGGCGCAATGCTTATTCAAAACAACGGCAAAGACAGCCTGCTCTACGGTTATACGGATAACCAGGGTTCTTTGATAGCTTTAACCGATACGGCCGGCAATGTGATTGAAAAATATGCTTACGACCCATGGGGACTACGGAGAAATCCATCCGACTGGACACAAGCAGACAGTCGCTATAAATGGATTATCAACCGGGGATATACCGGACACGAACATATCGATGCTTTTGGCATTATCAACATGAACGGAAGAGCGTACGACCCTGTCACGGCACAGTTCTTCAGCCCCGATCCGTTTGTACAATCTGCAGACGAGTGGCTGAACTATAACCGCTATTCGTATGTAATGAATAACCCGACACGGTACACCGATCCCGACGGGTATCAGTATATTGAACATGACGATGATCCAAAACCATTGTTGAGTAGGCTAACCCCTGATTACATGATATGGGGGATAATAACGATGAACCATACTTATAATTCTGGTCAAGGGATGCAATCAGATGAGTTTTCTTCATATACTTATGCCATGTGTAACGGATATACAGGGACTTGGAAATCTTTTGACAACCAATATAATGAACAAATAAACAGTCCGACTTTTAATGGCATGTTGCAAATAATGTATAGGTATCCATCATATACACATTTACAACTTTCTTATAAAATATCAGCTGATGGCACTATAACAGGTGAGTTTTCCGACTTCGGCGTTGTTCTGAATAAAGCATTTATAAACATTCCTATTGGAAGTTATGAAACAACTAATGGAAATGCCTTATCAAATATTACCAGTAATGAAACAAACGGCACAAATACCAACGTTCAACATTCAACGAAAATTATAGACACACATATACTAAAAGTAACAGGATACTCAAACACAAGAACCATAGGTAGTGCAACTTTCAATAAATCAATAACTTTCGATCCTAATATGATGGAAGTATCTGCTTCAAATGGGTATTACACCGTTACAAAGGATGGCTCCGTTACATTTGGGAATCCTGGAAACCCTGTTTCTGTAGGACTGAATTTTCTCACAGGTGATAGAATAATAAACATTTCTACTCCGTTTTTTTTTGCTACTCAGTTTGGTATTAATATTTCCGTGGATTCAAAAGTTGCCAATACAATTGGCATTATTGCAACCGGAACAATTATCGGTTTTATTCCGGAGGCAGTCATAGTTTACGGATTTAGTTTGGGGGGACTTTAATAATAGTTACAAGAGAAGGTATGAATAAAAAAAGGAAGCGTATTCTATTAATGGTTATCTCCGTGATAGCATTGTATATTGTTTTTTACATTGGGAGGGTGATTGTTTATATACATAGCACGACTCATAACCCTAAAGAATACCTTTGGCTTTATAATGATTCCATTAAGAGCGATCTCGACACTATGGTTTCAATTGGAGAAACCAGAAAAGCTGATAATTATTACGACTACTTATACAAAAAAAAGTATTGTATAATAATACTTGAATACAAACGGTTAGTATCTTTTGATATTCAAAATGTATTGTTTCACACCCATGCAAATGTGAACCTCAATCATTTTATTTCCAGTTTTTGGGGGGAAGAATATAATATGGATTTATATCCCAGACCAGAGACCTATATCAATTTTAAACTGCCTTTCCATAATGGTTTTAGTGTCAGTCTGGATACAACCAGCAGAATAGAAAAGTGGATTGAAGGTAAAAATTATAGAGGCTTCTTCGGGAAAATATTGCATATGTCATTCAATAATGCGGAGGGAAAACCTTTGGTGTTTTTCGACTATAAATACATTGCTACCCCTACTTTATTTTTACTTTATAAACACCAAGGGAGGTTTATCGTCATTATCATCAACTCAAAAGAGAAGTTTGACGATAAAATCATGCATATTTTGAATTTACAATAACTAAGAAAGCAGATGTTGGAGTTCTTCAGCCCCGATCCGTTCATGCAATCATCCGGCGACTGGCTGAACTATGACCGCTACTCGTATGTAATGAATAACCCGACACGGTACACCGATCCCGGCGGGTATCAGTATATTGAACATGACGATGATCCACAACCTCTGTTGAGTAGGCTAACCCCTGATTACATGATATGGGGGATAATAACGATGAACCATACTTATAATTCTGGTCAAGGGATGCAATCAGATGAGTTTTCTTCATATACTTATGCCATGTGTAACGGATATACAGGGACTTGGAAATCTTTTGACAACCAATATAATGAACAAATAAACAGTCCGACTTTTAATGGCATGTTGCAAATAATGTATAGGTATCCATCATATACACATTTACAACTTTCTTATAAAATATCAGCTGATGGCACTATAACAGGTGAGTTTTCCGACTTCGGCGTTGTTCTGAATAAAGCATTTATAAACATTCCTATTGGAAGTTATGAAGCAACCAATGGAAATGCCTTATCAAATATTGCCAATAATGAAATAAACGGCACAAATACCAACGTTCAACATTCAACGAAAATTATAGACACACATATACTAAAAGTAACAGGATATTCAAACACAAGAACCACAGGTAGTGCAGCTTTCAATAAATCAATAACATATGATATCAAAAAAGAAGAAGTATCTGCTTCAAATGGGTATTACACTGTTACAAAGGATGGCTCCGTTACAATTGGGAATCCTGGAAACCCTGTTTCTGTAGGACTGAATTTTCTCACAGGTGATAGAATAATAAACATTTCCACTCCGTCTTTTTTTGCTACTCAGTATGGTATTAATATTTCCTTGGATTCAAAAGTTGCCAACACAATTGGCATTATTGCAACCGGAACAATTGCCGGGTTTATCCCGGAAGCAAGAATAGTTTTTGGATTTGGATTTTAATTTTATACTGTTTTATTACTGCCAATATGAATAAAAAAAGAAACCGCATTTTAATCATCATTGCCTCAGCGATAGCATTGTATATTGTTTTTTACATTGGGAGGGTGATTGTTTACATACATAGCACGACTCATAACCCTAAAGAATACCTTTGGCTTTATAATGATTCCATTAAGAGCGATCTCGACACTATGGTTTCAATTGGAGAAACCAGAAAAGCTGATAATTATTACGACTATTTATACAAAAAGAAGTATTATGTAATAATACTTGAATACAAGCAGTTAGGATCTATTGATGTTCACAGAGTGATGTTTCATACCCATGCAGATATAAATCTTAATCATTTTATTTCCAGTTTTTGGGGAGAAGAATATAACATGGATTTATATCCTATACCTGAAACCTATATCAATTTTAAGCTGCCTTTCGATAATGGTTTTAGTGTCAGTCTGGATACAACCAGCAGAATAGAAAAGCGGATTGAAGGTAAAAATTACAGAGGCTTCTTCGGGAAAATATTGCATATGTCATTCAATAATGCAAAAGGAAGTCCATTAATTTTTTTTGATTATAAGTATGTAGCTACACCTACTTTATTTTTACTTTATAAACACCAAGGGAGGTTTATCGTCATTATCATCAACTCAAAAGAGAAGTTTGACGATAAAATTATCCATATTTTGAATTTACAGTAACTAAGAAAGCAGATGTTGGAGTTCTTCAGCCCCGATCCGTTCATGCAATCCTCCGGCGACTGCTGGACGATAACCGCTATTCTTATGTAATGAATAACCCGACACGGTACACCGATCCCGGCGGGTATCAGTATATTGAACATGACGATGATCCAAAACCATTGTTGAGTAGGCTAACCCCGTGGACATTTACAATGGTAACGCCAAAACAATATGACAACAGCACTCCAAATGTATATTTCTATGGAGGGAATGGGATTTACTATAATTATAATGGTGATGTAGTTCCATTTGGTGAAGTACTCAATAATTATCTGATACCGGGTTCAGCACTTGTTTATTCATCACAAAACCCATTCAGTGTAGCTGATGCCATGAAAGATGGCTGGCGGTTTTATAATGTTCAAGCATTTAATAACAATCATGTTATGTTTGTTAAAGGAGACTTGGGTAGCATCTCTCCCAGCGCAAACGGCGGAATAACATTCAGTAATCCAACGGCAAGTGCAACTTTCCTAAATGACTGGGAATTTTCGGAAGGGAGCGGAGAGACTTCATGGTCAGATATCAGTAGTGGAGTAGGCATCTCCCAATTGATAGTCGACGCAGGGACAGAAACAGCAGATTACATGATTAGAAATAATTATCAATCAGCTAATTCTTGGAGTGGATTCATGAAATTAAGAGCTGCACAGCAAGAATGGAGAACAATCAATACTTTGGGAGAGAACGGGGCAAACATTTTAAAATTGACAAAAGTTACAGGGCCAGCTTTAGGATTAGTATCAACAGTAATTTCAGCAAATATTGTATACAGTCAGTTCAAGCGTGGACAAGAAATCAACCCATGGGATGTTTCTGATATTATTGTTGGAGGAACAGGCACTGTGGCAGGGGCGGTATTAACTTTTGGGTTAACTAGTAATCCAATAGGTTGGGGTATTGTCGCTACAGGAGCAACCATTTATGGCATTGTTCGAGTAGGAATGTGGCTATGCGAATAAAAAAACACAATCATGTTTAATCGATTTTATTATTCTATTTGGACAGATTTGATCCTACAATTAAAAGAACCTACAGTAGTAGAACCTTTTGTGAAGAAACATTGGAAGTTTTATACCCAATTCATGATGTCTTTTGCAATGGGAATAGATTATATGTTTATATTAACCTTAATTTCAAATGGATATAAACCTCCGCTACTTAAGTTAGATGCTTTTTCTATTCATATCTTAAATATTTTTTTGGTAGTTTTATTTATTTCTTTCTTCCATGGATTATTATAAATTATATTCTTATCTTTAGAAAAGATAGATATAAGACTATCATTGGGAATAATAAATATCATAATGGTAAGTTATTCAAACGCTATTTTATGTATTCTATTTTCATTCCGGTATTCATTTTAGTTGTCGTATTTATCATATCAAGAGCATAAAATCTACGAAATTTCATTGCTCGCCGTAAAAAGGAGGAACGTATCATGATTAAGAAATTTTATTATTCAGTATGGGTCGACGCAATTCTACAATTGCAACAATCACCCTTAGTTGAGTCTTCTGTAAAAAAACATTGGAAATTCTATTCTCAATTCTTTATCTCATTATTAATGGGGTTTAATTTTATGTTTATTTCATTTTTCATGCCAAAGATAATCAACCTGTTTGAAATACAAATAAATATATTCCAAAAAATTGAATTGAATTATTTATTAATAGGATTATTAGTGTTTTTTTTACCTATGATAATAGTAAATTATTTCCTCATTTTCTGGAAAGATAAATATAAAATTATTATTACAAATTACAAATTTCATAATGGCAGATTATTCAAACATTATTGCATGTTATCAATTTTTATTCCAATGCTTGTTTTAGTTATAGGGTTTATTATCTCACGGTTATGAAAATTTATGCTATAACCATTAAATGAAGTTGTTGGTAATGTGCCCAATGTGGGTGTTATTCAAAGTTTAATTGATTTGATACCAGAAGTAGTTTGACCACTTAGAGAAAAGTAACCACCTCGCGAGTTCTGTCTCGCGTTTGTACAATCTGCAGACGAGTGGCTGAACTATAACCGCTATTCATATGTGATGAATAACCCGACAGGATACAACGATCCCAGCGGGTATCAGTTTATTGAACGTGACGATGATCCACAACCTCTGTTGAGTAGGCTAACCCCTGATTACATGATATGGGGGATAATAACGATGAATCATACTTATAACCCTCCAAATGCATATTCCTATGGGGGGAATGGGATTTACTATAATGATAAGGGTGATGTAGTTCCATTTGATGAAGTACTCAATAATTATCTGATACTGGGTTCAACATATGTTAGTTTGAATAATAATCCATTCGGAGTAGCTGATGCAATGAAAGATGGCTGGCGGTTTTATAATGTTCAAGCATTTAATAACAATCATGTTATGTTTGTTAAAGGAGACTTGGGTAGCATATCTCCCAGCGCAAACGGCGGAATAACATTCAGTAATCCAACAGCAAGTGTCACTTTCATAAATGACTGGGGATTTAAGGAAGGAAGCGGAGAGACTTCATGGTCAGATGTAGATAATGGAATAGGATCTTTTGACGTAGTAAATGGTTTCAAAACGGAATTATTGAATTATACAGTTAGAAATTCCTTTAAGACAGCAACATCATGGGGTCAATTTAGTAACTTAAGAGCAACTCAAAAAGCATGGAGAATTACTAACACTTTTGGAAAAGAAGGTGCTACTTATTTGAAATTTGCTGAAGGATTAGGTTATGTTGGAGCTGGATTAACAACAACATATTCTATAGTAAATGCATATAATTACTATAATAATGGAGGCCGTGATTGGGAAGTTCTAGCAAAATCAAGTTTAGATGTTGTAATGACAGGTGTAGGTTTTTTAGGTCCAATAGGGTTTGGAATAAGTGCATCATACTTTGTTATTGATGCAGCTACTGGAGGATTTGGGGAAATTAAACAGTAAATCATGAAGTTTATAAAGATCTTATATTGCAAATATTATCAATTTCAAGTTCGCATTGGTAATAGCGGAGTTGCACCATTTAGCGCAATGTTAATTATTGCATTTGCTATAATGTTGTATTATTTCGATATATTTTTCATAATTAGTCTTTTCATGCCAGAATTAGCACCAAATCTATCTTTACCATTTAGTTTGATCATTCTGCTTAGTCTATTAATATGGATGTATTTTTTATTCATATACAAGGGCAAGTACAAAAATATAATTAAACTTTATGAGAAGGGAAAGAATAACAAGCACAGCATTATTGCTATTTTGTTCCCATTATTTGGGTTTGTTTTATTGAATATAAGCTGGATATTAAAGCTACTACAAAATCAAGAGAAAATATAATATTTATATTTAGCTTTGGTTTAGACGAAGCCACTACTTGGACGGGAATATAAGAGAAGTTTGTGCAATCCTCCGGCGACTGCTGGACGATAACCGCTATTCTTATGTGATGAATAACCCGACACGGTACACCGATCCCAGCGGGTATCAGTATCAGATGTATCAATATTACAGCTCACAAAATATATTTATTGAGAGTAATAGACCAGGCGACGGACCTGATGATATAGGTAGCGGAACAAAATCAATATTTAACGGTTATGTAGATGCGATCACTCATGGCTGGACAGGCACTTTATCAGACTTCCAAACCATATACAACAAACAGTCTTCTCAATTTTTGTATGCCGGAACTGTAACCGTACACACTTGGGGGAATGTTAATTATTGGGATAACGGCACCTTAGTCGCTTCCTCCACGCAAATCAGCACAATTAATGTAAATATGGAGGATACAAGGATGGAACTGGGAAAAAATACGAATAGTCAAGGTACCCAATATAATTTAGGCTATGTAGCAGGGTTAGCAGGATTAGGAGGAGATTATGCAAGCAGACTAAAGACTACTTTCCGGCTCACAAATGGCACATACAACGGTTCACAATTAAGTCCCAAGTTGTATTTTAATGGATGAAATGGTGGGAGCGTAGCAGATATTACAACCTATAGTGTATCAAAGTTAGGAGCGGGTTTGTCGGCAGTAACTAATGTAGTTGGGACTGGGTTGAGTTATTATAATATACTCAACGGAGAATCCGATCCAATGACTTATTCAGACGCAATAATAGGAACTGCTGGGGCATACTCAACAGCAAGTTATTTTTTGTGGGGAGCAGAAATTCCATACGTTGGAGAATTTGTTATGTTTTACAGTGCAGCCAGAGTAACATGGGATACCTTTTACGATTTAGGAGCTAATTACGGACCATTGTCCTGTTTAGTGAACACTTTTGATTTACGTTATAAATAAAACAGATGACAATGAAAAATATATATTACTTGTTGTGGGCAGACACAATTCTCACATACAAAAGATATCATTCCGAAAAGAATAATTGGCAAATATCTTTATGTTTTTTCTTGTCGTGGATGCAAGGTTTAAACTTGTGGGTTATTGCCTTGTGGTTTAAATTTTTCAATATAAGTAATGACTAAAATATAATGTCGTATTTAGTGCCGAAGTTATTCAACACATACGACAAGCGATCTTTGAGATTCTGAAAACAGAGATAAGCATCAAAAGGTATCCACTGATACTTGACTCT
>Ga0224527_1000235_pt1 | contig 42535 bp, 35 predicted proteins | sample CBST0metaG_FD_179882 | JGI IMG/M metagenome (GOLD analysis project Ga0224527, IMG submission 179882) | Peat soil microbial communities from Stordalen Mire, Sweden - C.B.S.T0 | ecosystem: Environmental > Terrestrial > Soil > Wetlands > Peat | place: Sweden: Norrbotten County, Stordalen Mire... | reverse complement strand
GGTGGGGGCGGCGGAGGGTTGCCTTTACCCGGAGGGTTAGCGTCACCAAGCGGATTTTCTTTAGGTTGATCATCTTCCGAATGGATTGTTGCAGTTGTCGGCGTCGGGTTAACAACCGATTCACTAGTATTTTGCAGTGAAACTTGGCTGGCGCATGGCGTCTTTGGCGGTGATTTAAGGATAGCGTCTTTTTGTGCATCCGCCTCATTTTGCAACTGGCTTTGCTTAGTTTCAGTGTTTCCCTCATCCTCAATATTCCGAGATTTCGCCTTTAGCCTTAGCAAAGCGTTTGTCAATTCATCCTGAAAATTGGGTTTATCATGTGAAATGGGTATTGAACTCTCTTTCGGATCCTTAGTCTGAGGTTTCTTTATTATGGCCGGCTTTTTTATTGAATTATTAAAAGGAATAGGTGGAGGCGGAAGCATTGGTGCATTAGGAATAGGTTTATCAATCTGTTCCTCATTATCTTTCTTCTCAGATGAAGGATCGAAAGGTGAATTGATGATCGATTCATTAATCCGCTCGGCATTAACGTGCTCCGGGTCCGTGTGGATTGTTACAACGGAGGGTGGCGGCGTAGCGCTGGAGTCATCAACTGATTTGGTAGGATTATTCTGAGCAACTTGACTTAATGATGAAGTCCCTGGATGTGAATTAAGGTCGGCATCATCCTGCGCATCCATCTCATTCATTGGCTGGCCCAGCTGCGTTTCAGATTTTGGCTCTGGTTGGGATTGGATGGTCGCTTCTAATTGTTCAACTTCATCTAAATCTTCAAACTCTTCAACTGCCTCAAATCCTTTGCATTCTTCTATCTTTTGGCTGGGAAACGCCACCTCGTCGGTTAGTTTTACAGGCTTAACTAGCGTAAGCGATTGTGAAGGCATAGTCAGGACTATTATCTTGCTAGTATTGGAGGCATGGCCTTTTTTGTCATAAGCCACTGCGGAAATAGTATACTGATTAATTCCATTGATATTATATTGAGGTAATTGTATTTGATAAGTATTAGCTGCCAATTTGATGACTTTCCCACCCATTGGTGTAATCGAACTGGTATCCCAGACGATATGATCGAGACCCAATTTGGCGCTGACATGGAATTGAATATCTTTGATCTCTTTATCGTAGCCAGTGATTTCACCGGGTAATTGCAGGCTAACGAAATCCTGATCATGATCTTTATGTTCAAGAGTTATCGTATTGTTTCGTTCAACCAAGTTCATACGACTGCCAGCCAGCGTCTTAGTGAAAGGCACATAATGCGGATCAAGCTGTCGGGATAATGGCACACTAAACTGGTAATTAAAGGCCAGATTGAACTTCTCTTCACTGCGATCATCGAACCAATGCGAATGATCGATACCGAACATGATGAGGGGGACAGGACTGTAGTTCACGCCCAATGTCATGGCTGCAGGATTGTTTTGCTTGCTGTTTTTAGATGTGGCAACGTTGCTGCCAAAGTAATTTTCGAACTTCAGCTTTCCGCCCAATTGCGGGTAACCGGGCAGATAGGCTTCCATAGTCAGGTCATAGCCATTAGCGACACGTTCTTTAGGCATTTTACCGCTATGGGGGACTTTCCATCCTGAAAGACGATAATAGCTATTAGCGGAAAATTTAACATTATCACTCCAAAGTTCCATGCCGAGTCCTAACCGCTGATGGCTAGAGCCAGAGGATTGCGTATCGTAAAATGTGTTATAACCAAACATCCATTGATCAAAAAAATGCCGCTGCCCAAATCCCAAATTGAAGATATTCCTATCTTCATGACGTCTTATACCCATTTGGGTAAAAAATAACTCATTTTCGTTGTTTTTCAAAGGCAGTAAAAAATCAAGAGAAGGGTTGGAAAGGCGCTTTCCCATTAACGGAAAGTTGATTTTTACCTCTCCGAATAATGAAGGTCCCGCGTGCTTAGCGTTATGCTCAACAGCGAAATTCATATTGTTTGCAGGTGTTGTGATATTTTTATTGTGCTCATCAAGCGATAGTCCATTATTCTTGTCAAAAGAATAATCATAAGAAAAGTTTTGTTGTTGATTGAATGAATTATCAGCAGGTTGAGAGAAATTTTTACTCTTATTTTTCTCGTGTTTATCCGGTTTTTTATTTATCGATATTTTATTTTCTTTAACGTTCTTCTTTCTTTCGGCAGAAAAGCACCCAGCCAGTAAAGCTACTATACTGATAACCGTAACACACCATTTTTTAGATATCATATTTATGTAAAGCCACTTATTGATGATGGATAATAAAAAATGAGATTTTGATGATTTCTCAAAGGCGCGTATTTCTATTTCCATAATTTGCTAAATAGATCACGCTAGAATAAAATAGCCATTATTAAAAGATAAACATCAATCATAATACTGCTAGTAATAACTATGCTTCATGGGTTTTTCCCTGTTTGGTGAAAATGTAAAAATTTCCATAAAACTAATCAATGAATTAATGGTTTCGCTAAAAAATAGGTAATTTTACGTACTTTCTCCCGTGGTAAATTATAATCATAATAAATAATATGGTATAAATAATAAATCATAGCCCCTGCTTTTCATAAAAAAACATTGGTCGCTATTTGTTAAGTGAGTTTCATAAATAGTATTATTAATCATTTCAAAAATAATGATTCATAATAAATGAATTCCATGTTATCTGTAAGTTTATCTCTCAATATGTTTAGGGTCATGAATAATCAAAAATATAAAAACCAATTAAGCATTAAAAAAACTGAAAGAGCTATCGATTTTTATTTGTATTTATCAATTTTATAGAACGAATGGAGTTTTTTCAGGATATCTCAATAATTATCAATGACTATTGAGTGAATTCAGGGATTTGCGGCAAGTCACAACTTTCCTATCTGTTAGCTAACCACTTAACAATAAAAGCGGCGACGCTTGCCGGCTTGTTGATATCCAATAACGGTAAAGTCATATCCAGTTTTTCATTGGACGCTACTGCGATAACATAATCATCGATAAGCGTATGCCAATCCTTGCCGGTATCCGAGCGAAATAAGGCAATTTTAGGGACGGGTTCCGCTTTGAATCCTTCAACTAAAATCAAATCAACTAAAGCAGGATTCATTTGTTCCGCCAACCAGGATAACGAGGGCATTTCTTCTTCCTGGTTTTCTGTCATTAACGCCCAGCGCGTGTCGCTGGCCACCATGGTTTGCCGTGCGCCGGCCTTTCGTAATTCATAACTGTCTTTGCCTGGGGTATCGACATCGACTTTATGATGGGTGTGTTTGATCAAGCCAATCCTGATACCCTCCTGATTGAGCAGGGGTATGAGCTCTTTTAATAAACTGGTTTTACCCGTTCCGCTGTAGGCGGTAATAGCCAATAAGGGGGGATGAGTATCAGGCATATTGTTTTCCTTAAAGGGGCGTGCCCGTCATATTTCACGTTGCGGGTGCGTTGGCTGCACTCATTCACCCGAATCACTTACCGATGTAAGCTCATCGGGTTCCCTTGCTTGCCGCCTTCCCGTAACGCGAAATCTATAGGGCGTGCCCGTCATATTTCACGTTGCGGGTGCGTTGGCTGCACTCATTCACCCGAATCACTTACCGATGTAAGCTCATCGGGTTCTCTTGCTTGCCGCCGCCAGGTCTTGTGGCGTATTCAAATTGATGAATTCCGAAGGTTGCGCAGTGAAAACAACCCGTTGGGCATTCATTTGTTCGAAAAACAACATGACCCGACGTTCTCCCCGCGATAAAAAAAGCTCAAGCTGCGGCAATAACGAGCGGTTTAGCAGCGCGAAAGCGGGGTGATCACGATCGCCGGAGCTGGCGAACGCGACGGCGGCGTCGAGTCTTTTTTCCCACAGGCGCAGGACCAAATCCTGTGGGAAAACCGGCACGTCGCAGGGAACAAACACGACCCATTCTGTGTCGGCGGCTTTCAGTCCCGCCTGCATACCCGCCAGTGGGCCCAAAAAGTCAGGCAGGACGTCGGGAACCACTGGTAGGCCGCTTAGCCGATACTGATCACTATGCCGATTGGCATTGATGAGCACCTTGTCGACCTGGCGCGACAAACCGACCAAAACATGCCGATAGAGCGGCAGGCCATCAAGGGGCAATAACCCCTTATCCCCACCGCCCATGCGGCTTGAACGTCCTCCCGCCAGGATGACGCCCGTTATTGTTGAGCTAATACTGTTCATCATCTTATGATCACCCGGCGCAGATAGGCAGGCCCTCCTATCAAGATACACTGTTTATGTTCACTTTGCGTATTTCGGGCGCTTAAAGAAGCACATATCGATATCATCCAGGACAGAAACGGTGATACGTTTATCCTATTGTGGATGATAGGCTAGCGGTTGATCGCATTTAGACGCTCCGAGGCTTTTCCACATATTAAGATACAATGTTGTGGAAATTCCCTAACATTGAGGTTTCTACCCCTTGGGCGATCTTGATACATTACTCTCACCACTATTGGAAGGATTGTCATATGCAATACCACCGCCTTAATGAACTTGTTGAACTTCTCCTTCCCGCCTGGAAAAAACAATCGGATCTCAATTTGCTGCAGTTTTTGCAGCTATTGGCTGATGAAGCCGGTTATCATGGCGACTTGAATCAGCTTAGCGACGACACGCTGATTTACCATCTGAAGATGCGGGATGCCGATAAAACCGCGACGATCCCCGGTTTGCAGAAGGACTATGAAGAGGACTTCAAAACCGCTATCCTTCGGGCGCGCGGGATTATCAAGTAACAGATCGGGTCAAAAGATACTGTCATGGTTGCCTGATCCGACAACCTCTCGTGCCATTACTGAGTGTTTTTCCTAGAAAACGTTTTATGAATATTACTGCATTTAATTTCAAGACGTTGATGCCGGAACTGATTATGGACGCTTTGCAAAGCGTCGGTTTACGCGTGGATTCGGGATTAATTGCCCTGAATAGCTATGAAAACCGCGTTTATCAGTTTTTGGATGAAGATAAAAAACGCTATGTCGTCAAGTTTTATCGACCGGAGCGCTGGTCGCCTGAGCAGATTCTGGAGGAGCATGAGCTGTCGTTGGAGCTTGATGCGGCGGAAATCCCGGTTGTGCCCCCATTAAGGATCGACGGTTCTACCTTATTGGCCCACCAGGGTTTCCGTTATGCGGTATTCCCCAGTGTTGGCGGTCGACAATTCGAACAGGATAACGACGAGCAGCTTGAATGGGTCGGACGTTTTATCGGCAGAATACATCGCAGCAACGGTGAAAAATGCTTCCGCTTCCGTCCGACTATCGCCCTTGAAGAATATTTATATGAACCGCGGCGCGAGCTTGAACTCAGTACGCTTATTACCGGCAAACAGAAAGCGGCATTTTTAAATGCAGTGGATTTGTTGATTGCCGAAGTGAAGTTGCACTGGAATGAAGATTGGCGCCCGCTGCGTTTACATGGCGATTTGCATGCCAGCAATATTCTGTGGCGCGATGGGCCGATGTTTGTTGATTTGGACGACGCCCGCAACGGGCCGGCTGTTCAGGATTTGTGGATGCTACTCAATGGCGATCGCAATGAACAACAATATCAATTGTCGATTTTACTTGATGCCTATAGCGAGTTCATGGATTTTAATCCGCGTGAACTGGCGCTGATTGAGCCGCTACGGGCCATGCGCATGATTTATTATCTGGCCTGGGTCAGTCGCCGATGGGGCGACCCCGCTTTTCCCCATAGCTTTCCCTGGATGCTCGATACCGGATTCTGGGAGCAACAAATTTCGATTTTCACTGAGCAAGTAAAGCTATTGCGCGAACCTCCGCTACAGCTTATGCCTTCGTATTAAACATTTGGAGATAACATAACGATGAAAAAAACTTGGTTTGCGCTGATAGGTTTATTAATGGCATTGGCATTCAGCGTGTCCGCCGCACCGGCTCAGTTTACCGAAGGGCAGCAATATATCCAGCTTGATAAGCCGATTGCGGGAGAGCCGCAGCTTTTGGAATTTTTCTCTTTCTATTGCCCGCATTGCTACGAGTTCGAACGGACTTACCATATCGCTGATGGTATCAGGCAAGGGTTGCCTGCCGGCGTCAAGATAACGAAATATCATGTTGATTTTCTTGGGCCTTTGGGCAAGCAACTGACGCAAGCCTGGGCCGTGGCAATGGCCAAGGGCATCGAGGATAAAATGACCCCGCTGCTGTTTGATGCGGTTCAAAAAACGCAAACGGTACAAAACGCCGACGATATTCGTAATGTCTTTATTCAAGCCGGTATTAAAGGCGAAGACTACGATGCGGCTTTGAACAGCTTTGTGGTCAAATCACTGGTGGTTCAACAGGAAAAAGCGGCCGACGATTTACAATTGCGCGGCGTCCCGGCGATTTTTGTGAACGGGAAATATATGGTTAAAAATGACGGACTGGATACCTCTTCCATGGACGCTTATGTTAAGCAGTATTCTGACGTAGTTAAATTTTTGCTCTTGAAGCAATAAGCTTGCTAATTTATTTAAAATTGACGCCGGTAATTGCCGGCGTTGCCAAACATCCTCGCTGATCTACTATAAGTTATTTACCGTATTGTCCTGTCGAAGACTGTTTTTTGTGTATATCCTTTTTGAGCCGAAGTTAATCAGGCGTGAAATATTTGCGAGATACTTCAGTTATATCCACAAAATGGGGATAGCTATAAGAAAAAGTGAATTAGGGAATGATATAATTTAATTATATGAAAAATATGGATTTTTTTTAAACTGTTGATTGCCTAAACTTTATATAAATTTTCAAAAATGTTTTTACTCACAAAGTTATCCACAGCATGATCATGTCGATCCCTACCTAACTTCAGTATTTTTATCGGCCTTACGCTACGCTAATGTTCGTCTCCGGCGGCCAGCTATGGCATGCTATACCTTATGTTTTTCGACCAGCAAGAACAAAAAACACTATGGCCCATATTGCAGATAATCCTTTGATATTAGTGGATGGTTCTTCTTATCTTTACCGCGCATATCACGCTTTTCCACCCTTGACCAATAGCGTGGGCGAACCGACAGGCGCCATGTATGGCGTACTGAACATGTTGAAAAGTTTGCTGATTCAATATCGTCCCAGCCATGTGGCGGTGGTATTCGACGCCAAAGGCAAAACCTTTCGCGATGAACTGTTTGAGCAATACAAAGCCCAGCGGCCGCCGATGCCTGATGATTTACGCAGCCAGATCGAACCCTTGCATGCAATGGTGAAAGCCATGGGATTGCCCCTATTGGCCATCACAGGCGTGGAAGCGGACGACGTCATTGGCACTTTGGCGCTAGAAGCCGAACGCGCCGGGCGTGAAGTTTTGATCAGCACCGGCGACAAAGACATGGCGCAACTGGTGACGCCCATGATCACCCTTATCAACACTATGTCCAATACCATCCTCGGCCCGGAAGAGGTACAGGTTAAGTTTGGCGTACCGCCGGAATGTATCATCGACTACCTGGCGTTGATGGGCGACAGTTCGGATAATATCCCCGGCGTACCCGGCGTTGGCGAAAAAACCGCCCAAGCTTTACTGCAGGGTATGGGCAGTCTGGACAGCATCTATAACGATTTAAGCGGCGTCGGGCAGTTATCGTTTCGCGGCGCAAAAACCATGGCGCCGAAGCTGGAGCAAAATAAAGAACTGGCGTACCTCTCCTATCAATTGGCCACCATCAAGACGGATGTGCCGCTGGATTTGCCATTTGATCAATTGACGGTGGAAGATCCCGACGTTGAGCAGTTGCAGAAATTGTTCAAGAAATATGAATTCAAACGCTGGTTGGCTGATCTGGAAGACGGTAAGTGGTTAGTGGGGCGAAAAAACCTCACAGTGGCGCCGCGAACGGCATTTAACGCGCCGGCCCCCGAGCAGGGGGAAGAAAAACCGGTGCAATTGTCTCAAGAGGGCTATCAAGTCATCTATGAGATGGCCAGCCTGGATGCCTGGATTGAAAAAATCAAACAAGCGGGCTTGTTTGCCTTCGATACGGAAACCGATAGCCTGGATACGCTAAGCGCCAACCTGGTCGGGATGTCTTTTGCCACCACCGCCGGTGAAGCGGCTTATCTTCCGGTGGGACATGATTATATCGATGCTCCGGCGCAACTGGCGCTGCCAGAGGTTCTGGCCAGGTTGAAACCCTTGCTTGAAGATCCGCTGTTGCGCAAAGTCGGCCAGAACCTGAAATTTGATCGCGGCGTATTGCAACGCTATGACATCGAATTGGCGGGAATCGCGTTTGATACCATGTTGGAATCCTATGTCCTTAATAGCGTTTCCGGCCGTCACGATATGGACAGCCTGGCGCAACGTTTCCTGCAACACACTACGGTGGGATTTGAGGATATTGCCGGAAAAGGCAAAAAGCAGCTGACCTTCAACCAGATCGCTTTGGAACAGGCGGCGCCATATGCGGCGGAGGATGCTGATGTTACGTGGCGTTTGCATGAAAAACTGTGGCCGCAGATAGAACAACACAGCGGTTTGAAGAAAGTGTTCGAGGAAATCGAGATGCCGCTGGTCCCGGTGTTATCGCGTATTGAGCGGACCGGCGTGTTGATCGACGAAAAAATCCTGGCGGCCCATTCTGTTGAATTGACCCAGCGGCTCAATGAAATTGAACGACAGGCCCATATTCTGGCGGATGAGCCGTTCAATCTTTCATCACCGAAGCAATTGCAGGCCATACTGTATGACAAGCTGAAATTGCCGATCCTAAGTAAGACGCCTGGCGGCGCGTCTTCGACCAATGAAGAGGTTTTAGCGGAGCTGGCTCTGGATTATCCGTTGCCGAAAGTGATTTTGGAATACCGCAGTTTGTCGAAATTGAAAACAACCTATACCGATAAATTGCCACAAATGATTAATCCGTTAACCAAGCGGGTACATACCTCTTATCATCAGGCGGTCACCGCAACCGGGCGGCTCTCTTCCAGCGATCCCAATTTACAGAATATTCCGGTGCGCAACGAAGAAGGCCGCCGGATTCGGCAGGCTTTTATCGCGCCGCCGGGGGCGGTGATTGTGGCGGCGGACTACTCGCAAATTGAATTGCGCATCATGGCTCATTTATCCCGCGATGCCGGTTTGCTTAACGCCTTTGCCGAAGGGAAGGATATTCATCGGGCAACCGCCGCCGAGGTGTTCGGTATTTCACTGGAAAAAGTCACCCAGGAACAGCGTCGCAGCGCGAAAGCGATTAATTTCGGCTTGATTTATGGGATGAGCGCATTCGGACTGGCGCGCCAGTTATCGGTTCCCCGTTCACAAGCGCAGAAATACATGAATTTATATTTTGAGCGCTATCCCGGCGTTTTGGCATATATGGAGCGGACCCGCCAACAGGCGACGGAACAGGGATATGTTTCCACGCTTGATGGCCGCCGCCTGTATCTGCCGGAAATCCATTCCCGTAACGGGGCGCGCAAAAAAGGGGCTGAGCGGGCGGCGATCAATGCGCCGATGCAAGGCACCGCCGCCGACATCATCAAACGCGCCATGATTGCCATTGATGATTGGCTGCAAAAAGAACAGCCGGCCGTAAAGATGATTATGCAGGTGCACGATGAATTGGTCTTTGAAGTAGAGCGCAATGTACTGGTAGCCGCGTCGCAACGAATCAAGGCTTTGATGGAGGGTTGCTATCAATTGGACGTGCCGTTACAGGTTGATGTGGGAAATGGTGATAATTGGGATCAAGCTCACTAAGTGGCGAATCAATAAGCTTTTTTTGTAATTAAGCTACATAAAAATGTGATATGAGCTGATATTATCGCCGCATGATTAACCATTAATGAAATTTAACAACAAAAAATTCTTTTGCCCCGGCAAAAATTGATGTAAAGTTAGAGTCGTAGGGTACAGAGGTAAGATGTTCTATCTTTCAGACCTTTTACTTCACGTAATCGGATTTGGCTAAATATTAGCCGCCCCAGTCATTATTGGCTGGGGCGTTTTTTATTGTGCCGCGGTAACGTTGCGTTTGGGTTGGGGTAGTGTGAGCCACCCGTATCATGATGTCAGATCGGTTGCTGCAGAGTATCGTCTAGCGGGATAATGGGGGAGCTGAACCAGCTGTCCAGCTTTTGTTCCAGCTTATCAATGCCGGTTTTTTTCAGCGACGAAAACATTTCCACCTCTATGTCGCCCTGCAATGCCAACGCGTCTTTCCTTACCTGGTTGAGCTGCGTCTTGCGTGCGCCGCTGGCCAGTTTGTCGGCTTTGGTCAGTAATAACAGTACTGGCATACCGACGCTCACAGCCCATTGAATCATCTGCTGATCAAGATCTTTCATGGGATGACGAATATCCATCATCACTACCAGTCCTCTCAGACTTTGCCTTTTTTGCAGATACTCGCCGAGCGCGCGCTGCCATTTGATTTTCAATTCTTCGGGAACTTCCGCATAACCATAGCCCGGCAAATCCACCAGACGACGTTCGGGATCAATTTCGAATAGATTGATCAGTTGGGTACGTCCCGGCGTTTTACTTTTCCTGGCGAGACTATTCTGCCTGGTGAGGGTATTCAGGGCACTGGATTTCCCTGCGTTGGAGCGGCCGGCAAACGCCACTTCAATGCCGGTATCCGCTGGTAAATGGCGGATATCCGGGGCGCTCATGACAAAATGCGTCATTTGGTAGTTGAATAAAGTGGTCAAATTTATCCTCTCCTTCGGGATGTCTAACCATCGATTATACGGGTAATGGCCGGAATTGCGGTTTTTATCTTTCACTCATCTGTTCGGCCGCCTTGTCTAGCTGTCATCGTTTCAGTTTTTAGCATGATGGGTGTGTAAGAGATTGACCATTAGCCAATGACGCGATCTCGTTTTTATAAAAATTAATATATTATAAATCATAAAGTTAATTAATTAACGCTGATGATATGGCAACAGATCACAGATTGGGCGTCTTGCGGGTAATCCTTACTGGGTTACATTAGCTGACAAGGCAAGGAATGCCTTGGAACCATGGATGAGTGCAGCGCTTTCTTGGCACCAGACCATTTCAATATTCTTCTCAAGGATGAAAACAGCTCAGGATGAGCACGTAAAGGAATACACTCTAACCAATCCGCTTCGTATAGGGTAGAATACCTTCTCATTACAGCGACGACCCGTCACACAGGAAGTGTGTCGTTAAGTCTGATCGCCGGGGGAAATTTTCTCTCGAAGCACCTTCATGTTATGGTGGCAGTTCAACTGCCACCTTTTTTATTTGCAGGGTTTCTGATAGATTTCGCCGCAAGTCCCCATCCAATTGCTTTCGAGTCGCGGCCAATGCCTCTGCAACTTGAAAGTTGACGGGTATATACTTAATTAACCTCATCCAGAGCAGCCATCATGAAACCATCAGCAACAAGTGGTCGGGGCAAATTCCCCGTCGCCAGAAACAAGCGAAAAACCCGTCAAGAATTGAATGAAGAAGGCCGTTTACGTCAACGACAGAAAAAACATCGCGGCCTGGCATCCGGTACCCGCGCGCAGGAAGGCAATGGCGGCGGCGGCCATTCCAACCAGGAGAGCCAGAAGGACCCCCGTATCGGCAGCAAAAAGAAGGTGCCTTTAATCGTCAGCGGCCCTGTTTCCAAGCCGGTCGCGTCAAAAATCATTCTGCCGGAAGAGGTGATGTCGCCTCAGGAAGAGCTCGATAGTCTGGAAAATGATGTCAAGCTGGATGCGTTGCTGTCAAAAATTGAACAAGACGAAAAACTGACAGAAGAAGAACAAGCCTACGTTGATGAGAAGCTTGATCGTATCGACCAGCTTATGGCGTTGTTGGGCATAGAGCTTGAAGAAGAAGACGAGGAAGAAGAAGCCAAGACTGAGGATATGCTGCAATTGCTGAAACGAGGCTATCAAAAAGACGGTTTCTAACTGACAATGACATAGAATGTGGGCAGCGGAAAATGAGCGAGGAATCAGCAGTAATGTCAGTGCCAATGATCGAATGGGATTCGAATCTTATTCAGAAATATAACCAATCGGGACCGCGTTATACTTCTTATCCCACTGCGCTGGAATTTAGCGAACAGTATGACGAAACGGCTTTCCGGGGCGCGGTGAGCCGTTACCCTGATCGCCCATTGTCGCTTTATCTGCATATCCCTTTTTGTCACAAGCTCTGTTATTTCTGCGCCTGTAATAAACTGGTGACGCGCCAGCCTGAAAAAGTCGAGCGGTATCTGGCTACCTTGGCGAATGAGATCACGCAACGAGCGCCGTTATTCAAAAACCGCCTGGTTACCCAGATGCATTGGGGCGGAGGAACGCCCACGTTTCTGACTCCGTCGCAGATCTCCCGTTTGATGGCATTGCTCCGTGAGCAATTCGCTTTTGCCTTCGACGCTGAAATTTCCATTGAAATCGATCCCCGTGAAATTACCCTCGATATTATCGATCATTTGCACGATGAGGGTTTTAATCGCATCAGTATGGGGGTGCAGGATTTTGATAAGGAAGTGCAGCGACTGGTGAACCGGGAACAGGATGAGTCGCTGATTTTCGCCTTGCTGGAGCGCGCGAAAAGCCGTGGTTTCATCTCGACCAATATCGATTTGATTTATGGCTTGCCCCGCCAGACCCTGGCCAGTTTCCATCATACCCTTAGCCGCGTCATTGAACTCAATCCCCAGCGTTTAAGCGTGTTCAATTATGCGCATATGCCGACGCTGTTCGCGGCGCAACGCAAAATCAAATCGCAAGATTTGCCCGATGCCGCGCAAAAGATGGCGATATTGCAATCGACCATCACGACGCTTTGCGATGCCGGCTATCAATTTATCGGTATGGATCATTTCGCCCGGCCGGATGATGAACTGGCCATTGCTCAACGGGCCGGTCAATTACATCGCAATTTCCAGGGATACACCACTCAGGGTGGTTGTGAACTGCTCGGAATGGGCGTCTCGGCGATTAGTATGATCGGTGATAGTTATGTGCAAAACCAAAAAGAGATGAAGGGTTATGCCGATAGCGTTCAACAACAGGGCAATGGACTATGGCGCGGGGTGGCGTTGTCTTTGGATGATTGTCTGCGCCGCGATGTGATAAAGGCGCTAATTTGTCAGTTTTCCATCAATTATGCGTCATTGGAAAACCGCTATGGCATCCGTTTCGCCGACTATTTTGCTGATGATTTGGCGTTGCTGCGTCCGCTTGAACGCGACGGGCTGGTGGTGATAACGGCGCAGGGAATCGCTGTGACGGCCAAAGGCCGCTTATTGATTCGCAATATTTGCATGTGCTTTGACCTGTATTTACGGGACAAAATGCGTCAGCGACAATTTTCCCGGGTCATTTGATAGGACAGGTCAGGGGCGGCGTGTGGCTGGCGCCACACCGCAAAGGTTGTACCGCATGGATTAGCCGAAAAAACTGATTAGCGCAGCGCAAAGCAATGCGGCGAAAGCCGTTTGCGGCGCGTGGCCGGCCACGGCGGTCATATCTGCGCTATGCACCACACTGTGCGCCATACTATGGGTCATTAAAGCGATTAATGAATTCAACATGGTTTTCCTCCCGGGTCATCAGCGAAAAGATCATACTGTGTAAACCCGGGATGTAAAGAGCAAAATAACCGTATTTTGCTTACTTTTTCGCCATATCGAACAGGGATGAAGGAGAAGCGACTTTCTAGCCCGCAGCTATTCCATGCCCAATTCTTTCAGCTTACGCGTAAGCGTATTTCTTCCCCATCCCAACAGCCTGGCTGCTTCCTGTTTATGTCCTTGAGTATGGCGTAACGCCGTGGTCAGCAGCGTTCTTTCCATTTCCGGTTGGGCTTCCGACAGTAGGTTTTGATGACCGGAACGCAGCGCGCGATCAGCCCATTGCGCCAACAAGGTCGCCCAACTGTCTGGCAAAGATTGGACAGTGGAATCCGGCAGCGCGTTTTCGAATAATTCCGGCGGCAAGTCCTGAATCAGTACTTCCTGGCCGGCTGCCATAACCGTGAGCCAACGACAGGTGTTTTCCAACTGACGAACATTACCCTGCCAAGGTAGCCGGGTCAGCGCGGTTTCGGTTTCGGGATGCAGGATTTTAGGTTCAACGCCCAATTCTTTGGCCGCGACTTGTAGAAAATAGCGAACCAAACGAGGAATATCCTCACGCCGTTCACGCAATGGCGGCAAATGAACCCGGATGACATTTAAACGATGGAACAAGTCTTCTCGAAATTTGCCTTCCTGGACCCTTAATTCCAGATTTTGATGAGTGGCCGCGATAATCCGGACATCCACCTTAACCGGCGCATAACCGCCCACCCGGTAAAATTGGCCATCCGCCAGCACTCTTAATAGCCGGGTCTGGACGTCCAACGGCATATCGCCGATTTCATCCAGGAATAACGTGCCGCCGTCCGCTTGTTCAAAACGGCCCTGACGTACCTGATTCGCGCCGGTAAATGCGCCTTTTTCATGACCGAACAGTTCGGACTCGATCAAGTCTTTAGGAATTGCCGCCATATTCAGGGCGATAAATGACGCTTTCGCGCGCGGACTGTGGCGATGCAAGGCATGGGCAACCAGTTCTTTACCGGTACCCGATTCGCCATTGATCAAAACACTGATGGATGAGCGGGACAACCGACCGATAATACGAAACACATCCTGCATGGCCGGCGCTTCGCCGATGATATCAGTGGTGGGGCCATTGGCCGGTTGCGCGCGCGCCGGCTGTTGCTGTTCAAGATAATGACTGATGGCGCGTTCCACTAAAGCGACGGCCTCATCGATATCGAACGGTTTGGGAAGATAGTCGAACGCGCCCTGCTGATAGGCGCTAACCGCGGCGTCTAAATCCGAATGGGCGGTCATGATGATAACCGGCAACATGGGATGGCGTTGTTTGATCTGTTTCAGTAATGCCAAACCGTCCATACCCGGCATGCGTATATCCGATACCAACACGTCCGGAGTCTGGGTTGATATTGCTTCCAACACTTCGCCGCCGCCTTCAAACGCGACGCATGTTAACCCGGCTCCAGTGAGGGCGCGTTCAAGCACCCAGCGGATGGAGCTATCGTCATCGACGATCCAGACTATCCCTCGTTGCATAATGACCTCACTGGCGAATAGGCAGGTAAACCGAAAATTCGGTATGGCCCGGCCAACTGTTAAACTCAATTTTACCCGAATTCTGATCGACCAGACTGCGGGCGATGGACAATCCCAGACCGGTTCCCCCTTCGCGCCCACTGACCATGGGATAAAAAAGCGTGTCTTGCAAATGCGCCGGAATACCGGGGCCGTCATCTTCGATATCGATGCGCGCGGCCAGGCGGTAACGTACGCCATGCAATGTCAGTTGAAATGCGGTGCGGGTTCGAATAGTAATGGTGCCGCCGTTTTCACCCAGCGCTTGCAAAGAATTGCGGGTGATGTTCAATAACACCTGTTCCATCTGATCAGGATCATGGGTTAACTCCGGCAGACTGGGGTCGTAATCGCGTAATAGAGTGACATTATCCGGCTTTTCCAGCGAAACCAGTTGGAAGACCCGTTCCGCAACCTGGTGGATGCTTTGTGTGACATGCATGCCGGGTTGTTGCGGCCCCAGCAGACGATCGACCAGATTGCGCAGACGATCGGCCTGTTCGATGATAACTTTGGTATATTCGAGCAGTGAGGGATCAGGAAGGGCTTTCGCCAGTAATTGCGCCGCGCCGCGTAAACCGCCAAGCGGATTTTTGATTTCATGCGCCAGCCCGCGTACCAGATCGCGCGCCGCGACTTGCTGAGCATGTTGAAGTTGCTCCTGGCTTAGGCGACGCTGGTTATCCATCGGCGCCAATTCCATCAAAAAGTAATCTTCAGGCAGAAGTTGGACGGTAAGTGAAAGGATATGAGCCCGGCCATCCACCACCAGGGTGACCTCATTATCCGTGAACCCTTGTCCCGCATTTAGGCTTTCGCGCATTAACTCGATATTAAGGGAGAAATAGCCCAGCAATTCAGGCAACGGCGTACCAAAAAGTTTACGGGAACTTTGCGCCAAAAGCTGTAGCGCCGCCGGATTGGCATAATGCACGGCAAGATCATTATCCAATACCAATATACTATTAATTAACGAGTTAAGGATCTGCCCAGCATCGGGCAATGAGCCTGTAGCCATAAAGCAGTCTCCCGCACTATTCCAGTGCTTTATAAACTATTTAATATCGTTGCGCATGGCCGCGCGCAAGGTTTGCTGGAGAAAAAAGCCCATCCGAAGATGGGCTGAAAGTTTCCACGGCAACAAAAAACACTGTTTGATTACACGCTGTAATACAATTCAAATTCGACCGGATGCGGAGTCATACGAATGCGGTCCACTTCTTCAGTGCGCAGTTCAATGTAGGCATCGATGGTATCGTCGGTGAAGACGCCGCCGCGAGTAAGGAATTCGCGATCCGCAGCCAACGATTTCAATGCTTCATCCAGCGAACCACAAACTTGCGGGATTTCTTTGGCTTCTTCCGCCGGCAAGTCATACAGATTCTTATCCATGGCATCGCCAGGATGGATCTTGTTGATGACGCCGTCCAGGCCTGCCATCAACAGAGCGGCAAACGCCAGGTAAGGGTTGGCGGCCGGGTCCGGGAAACGGACTTCGATACGGCGTCCCTTCGGATTGGCGGATACCGGGATGCGAATTGAAGCCGAACGGTTACGGGCGGAGTAGGCCAGCATGACCGGCGCTTCATATCCCGGGACCAAACGTTTGTAAGAGTTGGTGGTCGGGTTGGTCAAGGCATTGATGGCCTTGGCATGTTTGATGACGCCGCCGATATAGAACAACGCGGTTTCGGACAAGCCGCCGTATTTGTCGCCGGAGAACAGGTTATTGCCGTCTTTGCTTAAAGACATATGGCAATGCATGCCTGAACCGTTATCGCCGAAAATCGGTTTCGGCATAAAGGTTGCGGTTTTGCCGAAGGCATGGGCAACATTATGCACGACATATTTGTAGATTTGGATTTCGTCGGCTTTCTTGGTCAGCGAATTGAAACGCGTAGCAATTTCATTCTGACCAGCGGTGGCGACTTCATGGTGATGGGCTTCAACGCTCAATCCCATTTCTTCCATGGTCAGACACATGGCTGAACGCAGGTCCTGCGATGAATCCACCGGCGGAACCGGGAAATAACCGCCTTTGATACCAGGGCGATGGCCTTTGTTGCCGCCTTCGATGACTTTATCGGAATTCCAGGCCGCTTCGACATCGTCGATAGCGACATGGGAACCGGAAATGGTTGAGCCGAAGCGAATGTCATCGAATACAAAAAATTCAGGTTCAGGTCCAAAAAAGACGGTGTCAGCAATGCCGGAAGATTTCAGAAATTCTTCTGCGCGTTTTGCAATGGAACGCGGGTCGCGATCGTATCCCTGCATGGTTGACGGTTCGAGAATATCGCAACGGATAATCAGCGTTGTTTCTTCGAAGAACGGATCCAGCATTGCGGTGCTGGCGTCTGGCATCAGAACCATGTCTGATTCGTTAATGCCTTTCCAACCGGCAATTGAAGAGCCGTCAAACATTTTGCCTTCTTCGAAGAAGTCGGCATCAACCTCATGGGCTGGAATGGTGACGTGCTGTTCTTTGCCCTTCGTATCAGTGAAACGCAAGTCGACGAATTTGACTTCGTGTTCATTTAGCATCGTCAAAACGTGTTCAGCGGACATATCTTGTATTCTCCCGAATGTGCCATTGTCGTCGTGGAACGAAATCGTTTGGGTTGTTTTATTAAACTTGAATAGATTAAAGCTAAAACTGTGCCAACTTTGCTAAAATAGAAGAAAGCACCGAATGACGGCCTTCTATCAGTGGTCGAACTGCACCAGATTGGTGGGATGGTCCTATTTTAGTGCATTCGTAGGGGAAGTGCGCACTATTTTAGTGCAATGATTTCGATTGTGTGAAATATTGCACTGATAAAGGGATGACAAGGCGCTTAAAATGACGCAAGTGCGGAGAACAGCGCGATCTTGTTTAGTCCTTCGCCTATAACGTGTACAATAACGCGCTATTTCTAATGCCTGAGGCAAAGTTGTGATCGAAAATTTGCGTAACATCGCCATCATCGCGCACGTCGACCATGGTAAAACGACACTGGTTGACAAGCTATTGCAGCAATCCGGTACATTGGGTGACCGCAGTGAAGCTACCGAACGCGTGATGGACTCCAACGATTTGGAGAAAGAACGGGGAATAACCATCCTCGCGAAAAATACCGCTATTAATTGGCACGACTATCGTATCAACATCGTTGATACCCCCGGACATGCCGATTTCGGCGGTGAGGTCGAGCGCGTCATGTCCATGGTCGACTCAGTATTGCTGCTGGTCGACGCCATGGACGGACCTATGCCGCAAACCCGTTTTGTGACTCAAAAAGCTTTCGCTTACGGTCTGAAACCAATTGTGGTCATCAACAAAGTGGATCGGCCTGGCGCCCGCCCTGATTGGGTGGTTGATCAGGTATTCGATTTATTTGTCAATCTCGGCGCTACCGATGAGCAACTGGACTTTCCGATCATCTATGCTTCCGCTTTAAACGGTGTTGCCGGCTATGAGCATGAGCACATGGCCGACGACATGACGCCGCTGTTTGAATCGATTGTGAAATTTGTTGAAGCGCCTAACGTCGACAGTGACGGCCCGTTCCAGATGCAGATTTCCCAGCTTGATTACAACAGTTACGTTGGCGTTATCGGTATCGGCCGTATTAAGCGCGGTTCGGTTAAACCGAATCAGGCAGTGACTATCATCGATCATGAAGGTAAGCGCCGCAATGGCAAAGTGGGCCAGGTTCTGGGCCATATGGGTTTGCAGCGCATCGAATCCAAACTGGCTGAAGCGGGTGATATCATCGCCCTGACCGGTCTTGGCGAATTGAATATTTCCGATACCATCTGCGATCCGCTTCAGGTTGAAGCCTTACCGCCGTTGACCGTGGACGAACCAACTGTTTCCATGTCCTTTGGCGTCAACACTTCACCGTTCTGCGGCAAAGAAGGCAAGTATGTGACCTCCCGTCAGATCCTTGAGCGCTTGAATAAAGAACTGGTGCACAATGTGGCGTTACGGGTTGAAGAAACCCCCGACCCGGATACCTTCCTGGTATCGGGCCGCGGCGAATTGCATCTTTCCGTGTTGATCGAAAATATGCGTCGCGAAGGTTTTGAAATCGGCGTTTCCCGTCCCAAGGTTATCTACCGTACCGTCGACGGCAAGAAACAAGAACCGTTCGAACAGGTTACTCTGGATATTGAAGAACAAAACCAGGGTCCGGTAATGGAAGCGATGGGTATCCGCAAAGGTGAAATGCGCGATATGATCCCGGACGGCAAGGGTCGCATTCGTCTTGATTACATTATCCCCAGCCGCGGCCTGATTGGTTTTCGTACCGAATTTCTGACCATGACTTCCGGCACCGGCCTGCTCTATTCCTCTTTCAGTCATTATGACGATGTCCGTCCGGGCGAAATAGGCCAGCGGCAGAATGGCGTAATGATCTCCAACGGTCAGGGTAAAGCGGTCGCTTACGCGTTGTACAGTTTGCAGGATCGCGGTCGTTTGTTCCTGGGACATGGCGCGGAAGTCTATGAAGGCCAGATCATCGGTATTCATACCCGTTCCAATGACTTGACCGTCAACTGCCTGACCGGTAAAAAGCTAACTAATATGCGTGCTTCAGGTACTGATGAAGCTACCACACTGGTAACGCCGATTACGTTGTCGCTGGAACAGGCGCTGGAATTTATCGATGATGATGAATTGGTGGAAGTGACGCCGCATTCCATCCGTTTGCGTAAGCGCTATTTGACGGAAAATGACCGTAAACGCGCTAATCGTTCCAGCCGCGAAGCCTGATTCAGGCTGTATGCCGGCCCGCTGAGGGCCGGCATAGGATGGTTGCAACCGTTATTAGCCAGAGTGCGTCGGGCCTAGCCTGTCGTTCTCAGCGGTAATATGCCAGCTCCGTTATTGGGGGCTGGCTTTTTTTTTGTCGTCGGTTTACCGGCATATTGAAAGAATCGTTGTAAAAGCGTTCATTGCGAAATAATGAGTATCGTACCGTTTGCTAATCGGGTTGATAGAGTAGATCGATATTATTCTGTTCACAATACTCGTGAAATTTACGAGAAGGGGCTTGATCAGTAATTAGGGTATCGAAGAGTGTGAGCGCGCCAATACATGCGGGTTTAATATTATCGAACTTGCTGCTGTCGGCTACCAGAATAGCCTGTTGGGAGAGCGATAATGCCCGGTGTTTCATGGTAAGTTCATCGAAATTGAAACAGGTGGCGCCATGGTGTATGTCGATGCCGGCGGCAGAGATGAATGCCTTGTCGGGGCAGATATTATCCAAAATCGAATATTGCGTCAGCGGAGTGAATATACAGTTGGCCGGATGAAATTCCCCTCCGCAGAGGATGACTTTGCAATTAGGAAGATCTTGCAGGGCCAAAAAAGTATTCAGGGAATAACATACGGCGGTGAAAGCCAATTCCTGATCGATGGCGTCGATAATAAACGGCGTAGTGGTACCGCAATCGAAAAATACCGTTTCGTCCGTTTCAATCATTTGCGCCGCTATACGGCCGGCGATACTCTTTTCTTTAACATGTTTGGCTTTTTGATCTGAAACGAAATAGTGAGTTACGGCGCTGTTTTTCGGATCATTCACCACGTAGCCACCGAGCAAGACCACCTGCGCCGGCTCGGCATTGAGATCCCGGCGGATGGTCATTTCCGAAACCCCAAGCAGAACCGCGGCATCTTTCAGATGGAGTTTATCTTCCCGCTTCAGGGCTTGTATCAGCTTGTTAATCCTTTCTTCGCGCCGTGTTTCCATATATACATATACCCTGCGTCTGTGGTTCCGGCGCCGGCCGGCTTATGCGTTCAATAGTGGCTGGTGGATGCCGCGCCCGTGACGATCGCCACGCCGGAACTGGTGCCGATGCGGGTAGCGCCGGCCATAATCATCTTTTCCGCCGTCTGGCGATCGCGAACGGCCCCCGAGGCTTTGACGCCCAGGTCCGGACCTACAGTTTGCCGCATCAGTTTGACATCTTGTTCGCGGGCGCCACCGGTACTAAAGCCAGTTGAAGTTTTAACAAAAGCGACTTTAAGCTCGCGACAAATCTGACAAACCTGGACGATTTGCTGTTCGCTAAGCAGGCAGGTTTCCAATATTACCTTCAATGGCACGGTAGCGCAAACCTCAAGAACCGCCCGTATATCAGCGGTTACCGCTTCAATTTTACCGCTTTTCAGCCATCCGACATTGATGACCATATCGATTTCGTTGGCGCCGGCATCAATTGCCGCGCGTGCTTCAAACGCCTTGGCGGCCGTCAGTCCGGCGCCGAGAGGAAAACCTATTACCGAGCAGACTTTCACTCCGCTGCCACGCAACGCGAGCGCGGCAAAAGGGACATAACCTGAATTGACGCATACCGCATAAAATCCATATTGTTTCGCTTCATCGCACAGTGTTGCAATCTGCGTTTCGGTGGCGTCCATCGCCAGTAGGGTGTGGTCGATATAACGTGGAAAATCAATCTCTGTTTGGGTCATTGTTGCGTCCTCTTTAGGGATAATGCGTATTTCGTGTGAAAATAATAACATCATCTAACACCATTCAATAGCTATTTGTCTGCTTATTCTTTCCCCTGAGATGTGATTCATGTCATGTTATTAACATTCATCGCCTGCTAATGTTAGCATTATAACATTAGGTGCAATGAACTATTTGAGGGTAAAAGATTATGGATATTGCGGTTATCGGCTCCAACATGGTGGACCTGATTACCTACATTACCGAGATGCCTAAGACCGGAGAGACGCTGGAAGCTCCGGATTTCGAGATCGGTTGTGGCGGTAAAGGGGCAAATCAAGCAGTGGCGGCAGCTAAACTTGGCGCGAGCGTCATGATGGTCAGTAAGGTCGGCGATGATCTCTTCGCGGACAATACCATCAATAATCTGCGTCAGCATGACGTCGATACCCGGTTTGTGGAGAAAGTTCCCGGCGTTTCAAGCGGCGTGGCGCCGATTTTTGTTGATCGAGAATCACATAACCGCATTTTGATTATCAAGGGCGCCAATAACCATCTTGGTGTGGCGGATATCGACCAAGCCGCCGAACACATCAAGCACTGCAAACTGATTATTCTGCAATTGGAAGTCCCGTTGGCCACCGTCTATCACACTATTGATTTCGCCCGGCAACACCAGGTTCCGGTCATCCTCAATCCAGCGCCGGCAAGTCGGGAGCTGGATATAGATTATGCCTGCCAATGCGATTTTTTCATGCCCAATGAAACGGAATTGGAAACGCTCACCGGTATGCCGGTGGACAGCGAGCCGCATATCCTGGCTGCCGGTCGCTCCCTGCTGGCAAGGGGACTCAAAAATCTGATTATCACCATGGGGCATCGCGGTTCGGTGTGGTTGACCGGCGATAACATTCACCGGGTCGATCCTGTGCCAGTGCGTGCCACGGACACCAGTGGCGCCGGCGATGCCTATATCGGCTGTTTTGCCCATTATTACGTGCGCAGCGGCGATATCAAGCAAGCGATGGGTTTTGCCTCCGCTTACGCCGCCTATAGCGTCCGGGGTAAGGGCACCCAACGTTCCTATGCCGATGCCGCGCAGTTCCAAGAGTTCATCGCCACCCTACATCAGGAATAACACTATGAGCCAGAATATCGTACAAATGCCCGACGGCTATTTGAATAAAACCCCGCTGTTTCAGTTTATTTTGCTGTCATGCCTGTTTCCATTATGGGGATGCGCGGCCAGTTTAAACGATATCCTTATCACTCAATTCAAATCGGTGTTTGCCCTGAGCGATTTCGCCAGCGCCCTGGTCCAGAGCGCGTTTTATGGCGGTTACTTCCTGATCGCCATCCCCGCGTCCATGGTGATTCGCAAAACCACCTATAAAGTGGCGATCATGACGGGCCTGTCGCTCTATATCGTCGGCTGTATCTTATTTTATCCCGCGTCGCATATGGCGACTTACACCATGTTCCTGGCGGCGATTTTCGCAATCGCCATCGGTCTTAGCTTTTTGGAAACCGCGGCCAATACTTACAGCTCGATGATCGGTCATCGCGACTATGCAACCTTGCGGCTGAACATTAGCCAAACCTTTTATCCAATTGGCGCATTAATGGGCATCGTGCTCGGCAAGTATCTGGTTTTCCAGGATGGGGGCAGTTTAAGTAGTCAGATGGCGACCATGACGCCAGAACAGGTTCACCAGTTCCGTTTGACGAATTTGGAACTTACCCTTGAGCCTTATAAATATATCATTATGGTGCTCGTTGTCGTGCTGGCCTTGTTTATCCTGACCCGTTATCCCGCCTGCAAACCCAAGGCGGACAAGAAAGATAGCTCCGCCACGCCGAGCATGGGTGAAACCCTGCGTTATCTGGCTGGCAATACCCGCTTCAAAAAAGGTATCGTCGCCCAGTTCCTCTATGTAGGCATGCAGGTGGCCGTGTGGTCGTTCACCATTCGTCTGGCGCTGAATCTGGGCGCGGCGAACGAACGGGACGCCACCAATTTCATGATGTATAGCTTTGTCTGCTTTTTTGCCGGCAAATTCATCGCGAATTTCCTGATGACCCGCTTTACTCCGCAAAAGGTCCTCATCGCGTATTCGATTTTAGGGGTGGCGACGTTGGCTTATGTGGTGATGGCGCCGAACTTTACCGCGGTTTACGCCGCTGTGTTTGTCAGCGTGTTGTTCGGACCCTGCTGGGCCACTATTTATGCCGGTACGCTGGATACCGTGGATAAAAAGTATACCGAAGTGGCCGGTGCCATTATTGTCATGGCTATCGTCGGCGCCGCGGTGGTCCCGGCGATTCAGGGGTTTGTTTCGGACCATCTGGGATCGATGAAACATGCTTTCACCGTCTCGTTATTATGTTTTGCTTATGTAGGGTTTTATTTCTGGGGTGAATTACGCTTTCACCAACCACTGACCGAGCCCGCTCGTTCAGTTATGGAAAATAAATAATTTTTAATCGAGAGAGAAACCTTTATGTCAGCTGTCATTTATCTTCAGCGTAACCAGTTTGGCGAACAACCGGTCTGTCTGGTTGAAAGCGACGAACTCAGTGTCACGTTATTCAAATATCGCTCCGGCATCGAGGCGGTGACGGTGCGCAACAGCCGGGGCCATATCACGGTATTGCCTTATTATGGGCAAATGGTTTGGGATGCCGAGTTCGACGGCCAAAGCCTGAAAATGTTCAATCCGTTCACCGAGCCGAAACGCGGCGTATCGGTGGTGGATACCTACGGTTGTTTCGCTTTTCACTCCGGCCTGCTGAGCAATGGTTGCCCGGCGCTCGAAGATGTCCATCCGCTGCATGGCGAGATGCCTTGCGCGCAAATGGATACTGCTTTTCTGCTGCTGGATGGCCATAGCGTGACCGTCGGCGGCGAGTATGAATATGTCAAAGGCTTTGGTGACCATTATCTGGCGTCGCCCTCGGTGCGTCTGGCGGCGGGCGAATCATTGATCGCCATTACCATGCGGGTGACCAACCTCGCCAGCGTGCCGATGCCGCTACAGTACATGTGTCATATGAACTATGCCTATCTGCCGGACGCCACGTTCAGCCAGAATATTCCCGCCGAGGCTTTTGCCTTGCGCAGCTCTATTCCCGGCCATGTCCACCCTACGGCACGGTGGCTGGACTATACCGCGACGCTGGCGAAGGACCCCACTACCTTCGCCAAGCTGGATCAACCGGAATTTTACGATCCGGAAATTGTCTTTTTCGCCGATAATCTGGCGCAATATACCGCACATCCGGAATTCTTTTTGCAAGCTCCCCATGGGGGGCCGCGTTTTGTGACCCGTTTCGACAGTGAGCAGTTTAATTATGCCACGCGCTGGATATTGCATAACGGCGACCAAAAAGTGGCGGCATTTATCTTGCCGGGGACGTGCCGTCCCGAGGGGCATCTCGCGGCGCGTCAAGCCGGAACGCTCATTGAGCTGGCCGCGGGGGGAAGCCGCGAATTCACGGTGATAACCGGCCTGGACAGCTAATTTCCCTCCGATCCCTCACACCGCCGGTCCGTCAATTCCTTTACGGACTTTTACGGGCCGGCCGGCCAGATTGACGCTTTTGCTCCGCCATGATCGGCTAAAGCATGTTCATTACTGTTCAGTTGGAATATTTCCCGCTACAGTGAGAACACCGTGCAAGAAAGGGAGGGAGCCATGCTTTATATCTTTGATTTGGGCAATGTCGTTATCAATATCGATTTTGGTCGCGTATTGGGTGTCTGGAGCAAACTGAGCGGCGTCCCGCTGGCAACACTAAAAAAGAAGTTTGTCTTGGGGGAAGCTTTCGAGCAGCACGAGCGGGGCGATATCACCGATGAAGTTTTCGCCGCCAAAATTTGCGGTGAATTAGGTATCGCTTTAAGCTTCGAACAATTTACCGCCGGCTGGCAAGCGATCTTTGTCGGTGTTCGCGATGAAGTCATTGAAATAATTCGTGATTTACGTAAAAAAGGCCATAGGGTCGTCATCTTATCCAATACCAATCGCCTGCATTGCCAATATTGGCCAAGCCAATATCCCGAAATACAGCAAGCCGTGGATAAACTGTATCTGTCCCAGGACCTCGGTATGCGTAAACCCGATCCGGCCATCTATCGTTATGTCTTGGAGCAGGAAGGGGTCGACGCACCGAAAGCCATCTTCTTCGATGATAACGCTGACAATATCGAAGGCGCAAAGACGGTGGGTTTGCAAACAGTTCATGTTACGGATTCCAGCGTCATACCCGCTTTTTTTGCCTGAGGGGATTGGCCGGAGGCGGCAATAGGCTTCGGCGCATTCATCATCGAGGAGATGACGATGAGACGTCCACCGTATCTGAAAGAACTGAGGCCTTATTATTCGTTCGCCAAGCTGCTGGTAAAACGGATCGATCACGATGGCCTGACCATTCTGGCCGGTCATCTGGCTTATGTTTCACTGCTTTCGCTGGTGCCGTTAATCACCGTGGTGTTTGCCTTGATCGCCGCTTTTCCCGTGTTTTCAGATGTCAGCGTGCAATTGAAAAATTTCATCTTCAGTAATTTTATGCCGGCAACCGGTAACGTTTTGCAACGTTATCTTGAGCAGTTTATGCTCAATACCAGCAAAATGACGGTAGTGGGAACCTGCGGGCTGATTGTTACCGCGTTGCTGCTGATATATTCCGTGGATACGGTGCTGAACACCATCTGGCGCAGTAAAAACAAGCGTCCCATCATATTTTCGTTTGCGGTTTATTGGATGGTATTGACGCTGGGTCCCTTATTGACCGGGGCCAGTATGGCGCTGAGTTCTTATCTGTTATCCCTAACCTGGCTCAGGGCCAGCAGTACCGGCACCAGCTTGCTGGTGCAAGAGACGCTGCGTGTATTCCCGTTGCTGCTTTCCTGCTGTTCTTTTTGGCTGTTATACAGTGTGGTGCCGACTGTGCGAGTGCCGGGCCGGGACGCATTGATTGGCGCCCTGGTGGCCGGCGTGCTGTTTGAACTGGGAAAAAAAGTCTTCGGTTTATATGTCACGCTATTCCCTACGTACCAATTGATTTATGGCGTGCTGGCGGTGATCCCCATCCTGTTTCTCTGGGTATACTGGAGCTGGTGTATCGTTCTGCTGGGGGCGGAAATTACCGCGGCCTTGGCCGAACACCGGCAATTGGCGTTGGAGGAGACTGTTTCTCAATGATTGCTTTGATTCAAAGGGTGGCGCGTGCCTGCGTCACTGTCCAACAGGAAACGGTCGGAAAGATCGGTCCGGGGTTGGTGATCTTGCTGGGCGTGGAAAAGCAAGATGAGGAAATGAACGCCGCGAAACTTTGCGAGCGGGTATTAGCGTACCGAATTTTTGGCGATGCGCAGGGCAAGATGAACCTGGATGTCCGTCAGTCCGGAGGCAGTGTGCTGGTGGTGTCGCAATTTACGCTGGTGGCGGATACCGGCAAGGGTTTGCGGCCTGGCTTTTCGCGCGGTGCGGAGCCGGCAAAAGCAGAACGGCTCTATCACTTTTTTACCGATTGTTGCCGTCAAAAGAGTATCGAGACGCAAACCGGCCGCTTTGCGGCTGATATGCAGGTTGAACTGGTCAATGATGGGCCGACGACGTTCTGGTTACAGTCTTAGGCTGTTAAAACATTCACAGAGAGAATACGCCATGTACCATTTGCGCGTTCCACAAACCGATAAAGAATGGGATGATTATTATCAGTTCCGCTGGGAAATGTTACGTAAGCCCTTGCACCAGCCCCAGGGCTCCGAACGCGATGCTTACGATGCGATAGCGCACCATCAGATGGTCGTGGATGAGGAGGGCGTTCCGGTGGCGGTGGGCCGGTTGTATATCAATGCCGATAACGAGGCAGCCATTCGTTTTCTGGCGGTTCATCCCCAGGTACAGGACAAAGGATTGGGTACGCTGGTCGCCATGACGCTGGAGTCGGTTGCCCGTCAGGAAGGGGTAAAACGCGTGGTATGTAGCGCCCGTGAGGAGGCGATTGAGTTTTTCGCCAAGTTGGGATTTATCAACCAGGGTGAAATCCTGGCGCCGTCAACCTCGCCCATCAGACATTTTTTGATGATCAAGCCTATCGCGACGCTGGACGATATTCTGCATCGCCCGGACTGGTGCGGCCAATTGCAACAAGCCTGGCATGAACATATTCCCTTGAGCGAAAAAATGGGGGTACGCATAAGCCAATATACCGGCCAGAAATTTATTACCACCATGCCGGAAATCGGCAATCAAAATCCCCACCATACCCTGTTCGCCGGCAGCCTGTTTTCGCTGGCCACCTTGACCGGCTGGGGATTGATTTGGTTATTGTTGCGTGAACGGCAACTGGGGGGCACCATTATCCTGGCCGATGCTCATATCCGGTATACCACGCCGGTCACCGGCAGGCCTCGCGCGGAAGCGGATCTGGGGTCGCTAAGCGGTGATTTGGATCGGTTGGCGCGCGGGCGTAAAGCGCGGGTGCAACTGGAGGTCAGTTTGTATGGCAACGAGCGGAAAGGCGCCGTTTTCAATGGCATCTATCTGGTGTTGCCGCCAGCGCATGATAACGCGCTTATGCGCGGCGATTTTTATGTCGGGTAAATGGCGGCGGTGATTGTTCCCCCCGCCGTTGCATCCGGTGACCCAGGCCGGGCGGTCTGGCCCTTGTAATGAATAGCGGGCAAAGCGCTCTGCGAGCTTGCTCCCTCTTATTGGGCCGGGGCGCCGGACAATTGTCCATTGGCCATCGTTTGATTCACTGTTTGCCCCCCCGCGTTCAATGCCTGTAACTTCGCGTGCAAAGTGGGTTTCAACGGCAGGCGAGCGTCCAGTTGCCCCGTTAGCGTTAACTGCATATTGCCATTGCCGGTCAACGGCATCGACGGCCATCCCCAATGTTCTATGACATTCAACGGTATGGCCTTGCCGGTCACGTTAAGCGAAAAATTCCTATCAGGCTGCTGGCTCATCAATGCCGTTGCCTCCAGCAGACCGTCGCCGGCGAAAGCGCTCAAATCGGTCACAGTGATTTTTTGCGGATCGGCGGTTAACGCCAACGAAGGACGCCGAACATCGATTTTATTGAATGTGGCGTCGCTGCCGTTCAGATTCAGACTGCCGGACCAGAGGCCCCATTGATGATCCCGCGCCAATTCAAGCTGTTTGCCATACCCTTCCAGGGCGGTAATCTGAAATGGAAACGTTGGATTGATATCGATAAGCAGGTTCCGATTGGCGGTAAATTTATCGATGGTAACCTGCGCCAGCCAGGCGGGCAGCGGTTCCTGCCAGGTTTCGCGCCAGTTGATAGGCAGTGTGTATTCCAGGCCGGCGACCATGAATTCATCCAATTGCAACTGTTGACCGTTACGCAGCCAACGGCCGGAGGTGCGCATCAATCCCCCCTGCCAGCGTCCGCTCAACTGACGTATATCCACGCCCTGGGACGAAAATGCCAGATCGGCAATAGGGTCATTCAAATGTACGTTTCCATCGATCAGGTCATTGGCATTAAAGGCGATGGAGCCATCGTCCGTCGACCAATCGCCGTTTTGGAATGTGATATTGCGCAAGGTCAGATCAAGATCGCTGAAGGCCCAATTCTTCCCCTCCATCCGGGCATCGATAAGGTCGAAGCGGCGAATGGCAATTTTGGGTACCTGAAAGATTTGTTGTAAGAAGTCGTTCAGGCTTTTGTCGGTTTGCATCCGCACATTGCTCAACCGCAGATTATCCACCTGCCAGTTGCCATTGGCGTCGCGCCGCGCATTGCCGGTTAATTCACCTTGGGAGATATCCGCGCCGAGATTTTCCAGTTTCAATTGCTGATTATTGATTTCTCCTTGCACCAGAACATTTTCAGCCAGGATGCCGTTGAGACTTAGCGATTGGGCGCTGAGCTGAAAATTGGCGTCACTGCCCAGCGGGAAGCCGGGTTGCGGTTTCCAGGGCGTGATACCGGCATTGACATGTTGACCGTTGATTTGCCAATCGCCTTGCGGCGACTGTACCGCCATATCATTCAATTGCAAGACGTCCGCGCCCAGCTTGGAAATCGGCAAGGAAGCTGCGAAATTCAGCGTCCCGTCTTGCAATTGAATCCGGTAAAATTGATAGGGTGCGGTCAGTTGACCGGCGCTTAAGCCGGTAATCATTTGTTTGGCGACCAATATGGGCGGGTGTCCCTTTTGACCGAAAACAATATCATTGACACGGATTTCAGTGGGTTCCGACCAGCTATGATCAATTCTGCTTAGCGACAGACTGAAATCACTGTGTTGTGTGACCAATCGGCTAATCCAACCAGCGGCCCAAGAGGTTTGCAACAGTACGTAGATCAGGATGGTAATTAATAGCAGTATCAAAAGTATTGATATCAAGAGTTTCCCAATAAATTTCATTGCTCAATCCATCGCAGCCATAAGGTTACTGTGTTTATGCCGTAATTAGCGTTGCTTCTCAATAGGCAAAGTCGTTTAGACAAAAAAAAGCCGTCGTATTGGGACGACGGCTTGTTAAAAATGATACAGACCGCTCAATTATTCTCTGGCGGAAACAGCAAATTCAGGATGATAGCGGTGATACCGCCGGCGGCAATGCCTGAAGACATCAACGTTTTTAACCATTGCGGCGCGAATTGCAGAATCATGGGTTGTTGCGATACGCCCAGCCCGACCGCCAGCGATAGTGCAATAATCATAATGGCGCGGCGGTTAAGCCGTTCGCGGGAGACAATACGCACGCCTGAAGCGGCAATAGTGCCGAACATCACAATGGTGGCGCCGCCCAGCACCGGTTCAGGAATATGCTGGACGAATCCGCTGACCACTGGAAACAGGCCTAGCGCGATCAACATTAACGATACAACAAACCCCACATAACGGCTGGCGACGCCGGTAAGTTGGATGACGCCATTGTTCTGGCCGAAACAGGAATTGGGGAAGGTATTAAATACCGCGGACAACATGGAATTCAACCCATTTGCCAGCACGCCGCCTTTCAACCTGCGCATATAGATTGGTCCGCGCACCGGTTGTTCCGAAACATCCGAGGTGGCGGTGATATCGCCGATGGTTTCCAGCGATGTCACCATAAAGACCAGAATCAGCGGTACCAGCAAATCCCAATCAAAGCCTAAACCATAATAGAGCGGCTTCGGCACCATAATCAGCGAATGGGCGGTCGGAGGCGCGGCTGGCGGCAACATGCCCATAAACCAGGCTGCCAGATACCCCACCGCCATGGCGATCACCAGTGAAGCGACGCGTAAATAGGGGTTACGCTGACGGTTAAGCAGGATGATGACCACCAGCACGATACCGGCCAACAGGAGATTTTTCGGCGCGCCGAAGGTGTGATCGCTCATGGCGGAAAAACCGCCGCCGATGGAGGTCAGCCCGACTTGAATCAACGAGATGCCGATGATCATCACAACGATACCGGACACCAGCGGCGTAATGATGCGCCGCGCCAAGTGCAAAACCCGGGATAATAAAATTTCGGTGCAAGATGCCGCCATAAGCGTACCGAACAGAGCGGCCATCATGGTCGGAACATTGGCGCCGCCGGCTTTCAGCGCGAGTCCACCCATAATCAACGGGGTGACGAAGTTGAAGCTGGTGCCTTGAATGGACAGCAATCCGGAACCTACCGGTCCCCAGGTTTTGATCTGCAACAAGGACGCCAGTCCGGAAGCGAACAGCGACATGCTGATAATATGCTGCGTGTCCTGCGCCGGTAATCCCAGCGCCTGGCAAATCAGTAAACCGGGCGTGATGACGGCAACGAACATCGCCAAGAGATGTTGGCAGGCGGCAAACAGCGTTTCCGGCAATGGCGGATGATCATCCAGGTGATAAATCAGTTCGCTTTTGGCAATCGGCGTCGGCGCTTCGCCAATTTCATAGGATGGCGTGGTCATGGTGAATGGCATTCCTGGGCGGCAAAGAGGGCATTTTAATCATCTGGTCTTCAAAAGCAACCGATTGCTTGCCCGCATAATATCAAGCCATTGATATAGGTCAATTATTGCAGGTCCTACATCTTCACGTTGTAGAAAAGGTGTCCACCGACCCTGTCAGGCGTTGGTATATTGCGTGCGTTGCGGCATCCATCGTTCGATTAACAACTGGGCGGACTCCGGCCAATGTTGATGGATATGACGCGCCAATCGCTGAACCTCCGGGATCATGCCTTGGTCCCGCAGCAGATCAGCCACCTTGAATTCAGCGCTGCCGGTCTGACGGGTGCCCAGTAATTCCCCCGGTCCGCGAATTTCCAGGTCCTGTTGAGCAATAATGAAACCATCGCTGGTATCCCTTAATACCTGCAGCCGTCTTTGCGCGGTTTTACTGAGCGGAGATTTATACAACAATACACAGTGGGACGCGACCGACCCGCGACCGACGCGTCCGCGCAACTGATGTAATTGCGCCAATCCCAGCCGTTCGGGGTTTTCAATGATCATCAAGCTGGCATTGGGCACATCCACACCGACTTCGATAACGGTGGTCGCCACCAGCAGATGGATATCTCCAGCCTTGAAAGCCTGCATGACCAGCTGTTTTTCCTGTGATTTGAGCCGGCCATGCACCAGTCCGATACGTAATTCAGGCAAGGCCGTTTGCAAATCCTCCCAGGTGGCTTGCGCCGCCTGGGCTTCCAACAGGTCGGATTCATCAATCAGCGTACAAACCCAATAGGCTTGTCGTCGCTCGGAAAGGCAGGCTTGCCGCACGCGCTCGATAATATCCGCCCGCCGACTGTCCGGTATGGCGACGGTAGTGACCGGCGTTCGTCCGGGCGGCAGTTCATCAATGACCGAGGTATCCAGATCGGCATAAGCGGTCATGGCCAGTGTGCGGGGAATAGGCGTGGCAGTCATGATTAACTGATGGGGATGAAAGCCCTGCAATAGGCCCTTTTCCCATAAAGACAAGCGCTGATGTACGCCAAAGCGGTGCTGTTCATCGATAATCACCAACGCCAACGCGGAAAAGCGTACCTGCTCCTGAAACATCGCATGGGTACCCACCACCATCGCAACATCACCCTGCGCGACGGCCGTTTGCTGTGCCTGGCGCGCTTTACCCTTTTGTTTGCCGGCCAGCCAGCCTACCTCAATGCCCAGCGGGCCAAACCAGTCGCGAAAGGTCAATGCGTGTTGCTCGGCCAAGAGTTCGGTCGGCGCCATCAACGCAACCTGTTTACCCTGGCCGATGACCTGCAAGGCCGCCAGCGCCGCGACCAGCGTTTTTCCCGACCCGACATCGCCTTGCACCAATCGCATCATGGGTACCGGCAGGGCCAGATCCCGTTCAATGTCATGCGCGACGCGTTGCTGCGCGCCGGTAGGCGTAAACGGCAAGGAGGATAAAAAACGCTGTTTCAACAGCGGATCGGGTTCGATCGCCATGGCGCGATGCTTACGAACTCCGGCGCGAACCACCAACATACTGAGGTTATGAGCCAGCAATTCTTCCAGGATGAGACGCCGTTGGGCCGGATGTTTACCTTGTTCGAGTTCAGTCGGGGAAATGCCGGGAGCGGGTCGGTGCAAGGTGCGCAGCGCATCCGGCAGACTGATCAATCCCTGGCATAATTCCGGCGGCAGCAATTCGGCAATCGAACAGCTATCGAGCAAGTCCAGCGCCTGATCCGTCAAATGACGCAATGTCGCTTGGCGGATACCTTCGGTAGTGGGATAAACCGGCGTCAACGATGGCGCCAAGTCGATGACATCATGGTCGCCTATAATATGGTATTCCGGATGAATTATCTCGGCGCTCAGTTGCCCGCGACGGATCTCGCCATAAGCGGACACACGGCGACCGGGCGACAGACTGTTTTTCATCGCGGTGTTGAAATTGAAAAACCGTAAGGTGATCATTCCGCTATCATCACGGATGCGGCACGTCAGCATGCGTCGCCGGCCAAAATTTATTTCACTGGCGAGCACTTCTCCCTGAACGGTGACGAACATGCCGGGCGAGACATCATTGATGGCATAAAGACGCGTGCGATCTTCATAACGCAGCGGGAGATGCAGCAATAAATCCTGCAGATTTTCCAGACCAAGCCGTGCGAGTTTGGCCGCCTGGGCGGGACCGACCCCTGAAAGAGAATCAAGTGGTATGGTGTTCAGCAGACGGCCTTCCATTATTTCAGCACTCCGTGACAATCGCATTGCCCGTTTTGGCGGCGGTGCCATGAAACCAGCCCGCATGCTCGCCCTTTTGAGCCACTCGTGGACACGTCAGGCTACTGCGTCGTTCTAATTACGGTTGCGCGTTACCCTGATGACATCCGGCATGACACGTATTTTGCGCATGATATTCGCCAGATGCACGCGATCGCGGGTGGTAAGCCGAATAAAGGCGCTATAGACCCGACCATCTTTCTCTTCGGTATTCAGGCTCTGGATATTGGAGTCGGCAGTGTTAATGGCGGCGGTCAGGTTAGCCAGCGCGCCCTGATGGTTGAACATTTCCACTTTGATTTCGGCAATGAATTCCTGCTCGGTATCCAGTTCCCACTGCACCGCCATAAATTTTTCCGGCTCTTTCTGGTAGCCGCGGATATTTCGGCAAGACTCATGATGCACGACCAGCCCTTTCCCCGGGCTGACATGGGCGATGATTGGATCGCCCGGAATGGGGCGGCAACATTTGGCGAAGGTAATCAGAACTCCGTCAGCCCCTTTGATCGGCAACGTCTTCGGACCCGACGGCGACAAATTGGATTGATCGCCCTGCATATTGCGGGCAATCACAACGCTCATCGCATTACCCAGGCCGATTTCCGCCAAAAGATCGTCGAGTGTGGCCAGTTTCATCCGATCCAGTTCACGCTGGATATTTTCCGGCGCCACTTCGGCCAGTTTACGGCTGCCGCCTAACGCGTGATTAAGTAATCGTCGGCCAAGGCTGACCGAATCATCGCGCTTGAGGTTTTTCAACATCTGCCGGATTTTGGCGCGGGCTTTGGAACTGACGACAAAATTCAGCCAAGCGGCATTGGGGCGAGCGCCGGGCGCGGTGATAATTTCCACCGCCTGACCGCTGGCCAGGGGTTGCGACAACGGATAAGGCTGCCGATCCACTCTGGCGCCGACGCAGGCATGGCCAATGTCGGTATGGACCGCATAAGCGAAATCAACCGGCGTGGCGCCCGCCGGTAATTCAACAATGCGCCCTTCCGGCGTAAAGACATAAATCTCGTCGGGAAACAGATCGGATTTGACGCTTTCGATAAATTCAAACGAACTGCCGGCGCTTTGCTGAAGCTCAAGTAAACTTTGCATCCAGCGCTGGGCGCGGATCTGCGCCGTGGTGCCGGTTTCACCTTGTTCTTTATAGGCCCAATGCGCCGCCACCCCCATCTCCGCCATTTGATCCATATCTTCCGTGCGGATTTGTACCTCGACCGGTACGCCGTGAGGACCGATCATGGATGTATGCAGGGACTGATAACCGTTGGCCTTGGGGATGGCGATATAGTCCTTCACCCGACCCGGCCGCGGTTTATAGAGGCTATGCATTTGTCCGAGCACCCGATAGCAGGTATCGACTTCACCGACAATGACCCGAAAGGCGTAGATGTCCATGATGGAATGGAAACGCTGTTCTTTCAGGTGCATTTTGCAATAAATGGAATACAGGTGTTTTTCTCGTCCGCTGACACGACAAGGAATACCGGCTTCGGTCAGCCTCCCTTCGATTTCCGCAAGGATCTTCTGAATCATCTCCTTGCGGTTGCCGCGCGCAGCTTTGACGACTTCCTTGATGACTCGGTAACGATTGGGATACAACGCTTCGAAACCCAATTCCTCGAGTTCCGTTTTAAGGTGGTGAATCCCCAATCGATGCGCCAGCGGGCTATAGATTTCCAGCGTTTCACGGGCGATGCGACGGCGTTTGTCGGGACGAAGCGCGCCAAGGGTGCGCATATTATGGGTCCGATCCGCCAATTTGATCAGCACGACCCGGATATCCTGCACCATCGCCATAATCATTTTGCGGAAGTTTTCCGCCTGGGCTTCTTTCCTGTCGCGGAATTTCAGCTTATCAAGCTTGGAGACGCCTTCCACCAGTTCGGCCACACTCTTGCCGAACAGTTGTTCCATATCCTGGTAGGTGGCTGGGGTATCTTCAATCACATCATGCAGTAAGGCCGCCATCAACGTTTCATAGTCGAGACGCATTTCGGCCAAAATACAGGCTACCGCGACGGGATGGGTGATGTAAGGCTCACCGCTGGAACGTGTCTGCCCCTCGTGAGCATCACGGGCAACAAGATAGGCCTGCCGGAGAAGTTTTATCTGGTCCTCGGGCAGGTAACGATGAATCAGCAGATTCAGGCTTTCAAACAGATACAATTGTTAATTGGGGCCTATGTTTAACGACGGCCTTCAGCAATCGCGGTTACCGCTTGAATTTCCGCGGCTTCCTGCTCCTGCTGTTCCTGACGGTCCCGCAAGTCGAGGATCTGATTGGTAATCAGGCCTTCTTCTATTTCACGCAGGGCAATAACGGTAACTTTATCGTTTTCTTCCGCCACCAGGGGATCTTTGCCACCGACCTGCAGTTGGCGAGCGCGACGAGCAGCGACCAGCACCAGGTCAAAACGGTTACCAATTTTTTCTACGGCGTCTTGTACGGTTACGCGTGCCATATTTGAGCTACTCCAACGATGAAGAAATGACTGGGCATCATACTGAAAGTTGTCTCAGTCTGCCAATAGTTTGGTGATTAAAGCGTCATGCCGCAATTTCTGCCGGCCCAGACGCAATCTTTCGGCACGGATGATTGTTTTCAAATCCACCAATGCCGCATTGAATTCGTCATTAACGATCAGATAATCATATTCAGCGTAATGAGACATTTCCGCCACGGCCTGAGCCATTCGCCGTCCTATGATTTCCTCGCTATCCTGCCCGCGGCCACGTAGCCGCCGCTCCAGTTCCTCTTTTGAGGGAGGCAGCACGAAAATACTGCGCGACTGCGGCATTTTACTACGAATCTGCTGTGCGCCCTGCCAATCGATATCCAAAAAGATATCCACGCCGGTAGCCAGCACTTGTTCGATAGTCTTGCGAGCCGTTCCGTAATAATTGCCAAAAACATTCGCATACTCAAGAAAGGCATCTTCCCGGATCATGCCTTCAAATTCCGCCCTGGAAACAAAAAAGTAATGTTCTCCCTCTTTTTCTCCTGGCCGGACAGGACGTGTGGTGTGCGAAACCGAGACCTGTGTGTCGTATAGCGGTTGTGTTTTAAGCAAAGCCTGAATCAGGCTTGATTTTCCCGCGCCGCTGGGGGCGGAAACAATGTAAAGCGTTCCATGAACCATAGTGGGATTTCGGCTGTGGTTGATACTTCAATGCATAAACGTGACTTTACCCCCTATTATACACAGTATTGGCCGTGGTTGCAGCCTCCCTTGCTTGCGGTGCGGTATTGGCCTGGGTCGGCAAAACGTGGAACCTGCGTAGCATAAGCGGGGCCGGTTGCCGGTGGTGAATTCATCGAAGCCATGGAAAATTATATTAACTGTAAACTGATTTCAGCAGTTTATTTATTAACATGATAGTAGCTAATGTTGTGGTGTATTTTTAAGTTAAGAAAAATTTACTAAAATGGAGACTTATATTACTACTAGATATAGTATTTATGACGCGGAGGGTAACCGGTTGTACCGGTAACCCTGTGGTTTTACCGGTACGGCTCGCTTACTGAATGCTTAATCGCTATTCTATTTTGTTTCGATAGAAATAAACTTTCTGGATGCATATATCAAACAGCGCTAATGTTTCTGGAAATCAGGAAAGCCTTTCCTCATCAATTTAAGCGACGTTTTGATGAAAAATATTCAGAATTTATTATGGTTACAGATCGGGTTATCCACAACCGCTATCAAAAATGATACGTTCCTGCCGTATGCAGGAATTATTTTTGACTTAGATCCAATATAGTGCAGATTTCACCCAGGTTCGCCAATTGAGTTGCTGATAACGGCACGAGCAGCTGTTCCAGGATAGACCGGTGTGTTTGCTGGGCAATACGCAGCTTATCGAGACCTTTTTCGGTGATGTTGACATGCTTGACCCGCCGATCGATAGGGCTTTGCTGACGTTGCAGCATCTGGTCTTTTTCCAGGGCATCCAATACAGTGACGACGGTGCGGGACGAAAACCCCATATAGTTTTTGATATCGGTCGCACTGGTTTTGCCAGTGGTAATCAATTGCAGGATCTTCATTTTAGACAAGGAAAGACCTTCGTTGATTAATTGACCGTTCACTTCTTTACGCAGACGATGATAGATACGTGATAAGGATTCCACAGTGTCGGCAATATCTTTGACTTTTTCCATTTCAATAATCTCTAGTTGAAATTAAGGCGATTTCACTCGCCGCGATGGCAGGTTTTAAGTTAGTTTTGAAAAAAACTGGGTTTTATTAATTCACCAGCTCCGTTCATATTTGAAATACATATTTTTAACAAAATGGCGTTCGATTCCTCTCAATCAACAACGACATGACACTAACTATATTGTTTATGAGTTACCCCAATGGCGTCATAAATACCTCTCCATGAGAGAGAATGTTATACAATCCAGATAACTTATTGCCAGAGCAGTTTATATGAATATTTTCTAATTTGAAACATGACTATTAAAGAAATATCCATGTAATAATGAATTACTGAATCATTTATATTTTATTTTATTTTATTATTTTTATGGGAATTCGGTATCCTGCTAACTTGTAATCGCCAGACATATTTCTCTGACTAAACCTATTGATTTGACGTGGTTTTTTTATTCACTCGCTGAGACAAGCATGGAAGACGTTGATTGAGTATCATCGTACATCTTAAAAAAAATAAAAAAATAATTTCATCAATGATACGATTCAGAAAACAATGATAACTATGATGTTAATGTGATTGTTGAAGTATCATATTGATTTTAAAGGAAAGATATTTTTATCGGCGAGGTCCTTGTCAAAAGTCCATGAGAAATAATGTAATAATATCAATATATTAAAACATAAAAATCTCATTTTTAGTCGAAAACACCGTTTCGTCGCGATAATACCCCGTCCGTGTCTTCAGTAGGGCTCTCATCAGCCCTGTTAGCGGGCAATGCCCCTTGTTTTCCACCGCAATGCGCAGCCACAAGCAGGCCAAAAATCCGTCATGATGCCAACTATAGGGGGGGCTCGGTAAGTCGCCCTCGTGCCAATAAGGAGGGAGTCTGGGTAAAAACAAGAAGCAAATTACACGATATAGCTAGTGTATAATATATTACTCAAGCTAATTTAAACTTTATCACGATCCGTTTTGCATCTATGTAGATGGCGATAAAGATAGCGAACAGGCGGTTTTCAGCGGCATATAAGGAAATGCAATGGATGTAATCTGGTACGACTGGCATCACGGCGAACTGACGGTGCAACGCCTGTATGACATCCTCGCCTTGCGCAATGCGGTATTTATTGTTGAGCAGACCTGTCTTTATCAAGATATCGATGGACGGGACCTGCTGGGCGATAACCGTCACGTAGCCGGATATTTGAATGGTGAACTGATCGCTTATGCGCGAATTCTCACCGATGAAAATACGCTGGTTATCGGCCGGGTGATCGTTTCGGCGCAGGCGAGAGGGATAAATCTTGGCTATCGGCTGATAGAACAAGCGCTGGCGGTTTGCGCGGCTCAATGGCCTGGCCGAAGGATTCATCTTTCTGCCCAGGCTCATCTACAGAAATTTTATGGTCGTTTCGGTTTCCATGCCGTCACCGAAATTTATGATGAAGATGGCATACCGCATATCGGCATGGATAACGATCCGTCGCCGGCGCAGTAATCGCATCGCCAAACAGCTTATCAGCAAGCAGGCTGCCAATATCACCGTCGGTGGGCTGAAAACTCAAAGAACAAAATCCACAACTGACGATAAGCACATTACTGCCTGGATGGGCGAGAATGAAATCATGGGCTCGATTGATGGCCGCGCCACCGGCGGCGCAGCCTAACTGGGAAATGGGGATATGTACGGTATTCAACGGCAGCCCCATTTTAATGATAAGCCACGCGGTTAATGAAGGCATTAGAAAACCCGAGCAGGAAACATACATGATAGCGGAAACATCTTTGACGCCAATATCGGCATGGCTTAACGCTTCCTCGATCACGGCGGGTACTAAGCGCTTGGATTGATATTCAAAAACAGCATTACGATAACCAAAACCAGGGTGTAATCTGGCCAGTTCTACCGGTTGTATAATGTGCCTTTTTTTTACACCGGTATTAGTAATAAGCGCAACGGATTTTTCCAGATTAGGCTTGTCCTTGAAATATTTTTTGGCCAGAGTAATGATTTCTTCAAGAGTGATAATATACTCTAGAAAATAAATTTCGGGCTTATCTAGTGTAGGCGTTTTTTCGCTTCATATCATCTTATTTAAAACATTAAATTAATGCACTGATATCTTATGAAAATAATCCTTAATAGATTGATGGCCACGGATCAATTTGTCAAATCCGACCAATTTATTTCGTAAAAATAAGGTTGATAGTTTAAAAACTTTTATATTCATAAAGTTAATCGTCATATATTCAGGTTGGAATCACTACCTATGTCATAAAATAATTGAAATAAATATCAAATTAACTGTATCGACAGAGTTCGTAAATGCCGTCGCAAGATCCTTCACTTGGGATTGAGGATTTGGCAAAATGCTGGTTTCATCTTTTCATTAGGATTTCATATGAAGAGTTTTTAGCTCAACTGCAATAGAATAATAAAAACAATACCCACCAAAAAACTCACTCGTAATATGAGTCAAAACCGTTTAATTTGGAAGCATTGTTCCATTCATGGCGCGGGCTGTTAACATGAAAATGAATCAATGGGTTGATATGACGCGGGATAACAATACGCAGATAGAGACCATCCGGGCGCATTTCGAAGGGCATGCATATGATGCGCATTGGCATGACAGTTACTTGGTGGGCGTCACCGAGTCGGGAGTACAACAATTTCATTCCGGTCGGGTGAGGTACCGCAGTACCCCCGGTGAGGTTTTTATCCTATCGCCGGGTGAGATACATGACGGCGATGCGGTGGACCAGGCTGGATTCACCTATCGGATGCTTTATATTCCACCATCACTTTTCCATCAAACCTTGCCGGAAATTTTCGTTAGCCCGCCGAATAACGACGAGATGGTTTTCCCCGCCACGCTATTTCAGGATAAGGTTTTGGCTGCGGCGATTTGGTCAGCTTTCGATGCCATACATCAACCAGGCGGCAAATTAAGCAAAGACCATGCATTGCTGCAATTGGTTTTGGCCCTAACCCAGCGTTTCCCTTGGCGTCGAAAGGCGATACCCCAGGATAAAAATCATTCGGCGCTTCGGCTGGTGAAAGAATATCTCCATGAAATGGCCACTGAGGCGACGGGTTTAAATGAACTGGCCGAAGTGGCGGGTATGGACAGATACCGGCTTAGCCGGCAATTTCTGAAGTGCTTCGGCCTGCCCCCGCACGCTTATCTGGTACAAGTAAGATTGAGCAGAGCGCGTCAATTATTGAGGCAAGGCATTGCTCCGGCAGAAGCCGCCGCTTTGGCCGGGTTCGCCGACCAAAGCCACATGGGACGCTGGTTCAGACGCGCTTATCGTTTTACTCCCGCCGCCTATCGGAACATCTGCACAAACGTTCCAGACGATTAAAACCGCAAAGATTTATGCTCGGGTTTCGATTTGGCAGGAGAGTAAAAATGAACCCGATTGTATTCACCGAAACAGAAACCCCGTCACCTGAACGTTGCGTCATCGTTATCAACGAAAATTTGCCAGCGGGCAAGGCGGCAAATGCCGCTGCGGTTATCGCCTTAACGGTGGGACAACGTCATCCCATCCTGGTGGGGTCGCCTTTGATAGACGCCGACCAAAAAGAATATCCTGGATTGATTCAAATGGGAATTCCGGTATTGGCCGCATCAACCCTTGAGCTGAAAACCCTTGCACGAGTTTGTCAGCAACAAGGACTGGATCGGGTTATATTTCCAGTTGAAGGACAAGAGACGACTCATTATGGGGAGTTTATCGCCTCGGTAGCCAGTCAAAAAACCGAAGAGTTGCGCTTATTAGGCATTGCCATCATAGGCGGTAAAAAAGCAGTACGTAAGTTAACCTCTGCTTATAAACTCTTTGCCTAGAAGAGCGCCGGCATTATTTAATGACGATCTCTTTCATCAACGTGAAGACATCACGGTCTATCTCCAGTGGCAACGCACAACCGGGCGCGAAAATGAATCTATTTCCGCCCGCACTCTTCAGCGCACGATCAAATTGTCGCTGTAATTGCGCTTTGATTGCGGCCCGGTCATGTTGCGCATGATAAAAATCATGATGTTGGTCAATGCCGCCAATAATGATTTTGTCAGTCAAAGCCCGAACACTTTGAATGCTTGTGCGCTGCTCATCTGGAATGCCATACGGCGCATCTTCCCAATTGAAAGCTTGCACATCATAGTCAAGGCATTTATCAAAAAGCAGATGTTTATCACCATGCACGTGAAACAAATTAAACCAGGTTTTTCCTTTGATATAATCTAAAATGGCAATGTCATACGGGCGACAAAACTCATCATATTCGTCACGACTGATGACATCGCTATTAATGAATTGCGACGCCAGAAAAATGCCGTCAATCCCCGCTGCTAGTAACCCGTCAAGAAAATTAAGATTGGTGGCCAATAACGATTTAAGAGCTTGGTGCAGCTCTTTTTTGTGATAACGCATAAATTCACGGGTGATGCGCGGATCGAGGGAACTGCTCATTTCCTGGACCAAGGTCAAGGGCGTAAACAGGGTCGCTAATGCTGGTATTGTTCCTTGATAATGTTGCACCAGGCCGCGAGTTACGGCAATTTCCCGCGCCAAGGCG
>Ga0224527_1000229_pt1 | contig 43078 bp, 40 predicted proteins | sample CBST0metaG_FD_179882 | JGI IMG/M metagenome (GOLD analysis project Ga0224527, IMG submission 179882) | Peat soil microbial communities from Stordalen Mire, Sweden - C.B.S.T0 | ecosystem: Environmental > Terrestrial > Soil > Wetlands > Peat | place: Sweden: Norrbotten County, Stordalen Mire... | reverse complement strand
TCACCATTCCATAATTTTTGATGCATTCCTTGATTTCGCCCCTGCAATACAATGATTGCATCACTGCAATATCAATAATACCACTTGGACTATCTTTTCCTGCGCCAATTTGACCAATCAAAGTTTTACTCTTTTTTCCACCCCGCTTCTTTTCTACTGCTGGCAACTCTTCTTTAATATTTAAAAACTCTGTTAATTTGTTATTCCACTGGGATAGCAGCTGTTGTCGGTGAACTAATACTAGAGTATTTACCTTTCGCTCGCTGATTAGATTAGCTGCCACGACCGTCTTTCCAAAAGCTGTGGTTGCCGCAAGCACACCGTTATCATATTTCAGTAATTCATCAATTGCCACTTGCTGTTCATCTCTTAGTTGCCCATTAAACTGGACATCAATAGTTCTACCAACATTCGTCTCATCCATCCATCTTATATTAAGGTTAAACTCATTTAATAAATTACACAGATCTGCTTCACAGCCTCTTGGCAGACACAAATACTCTTCTGTCTCATCAGCACATGATATGATCCTCGGCTTATTAAAAGTCGACATACGCATTGCCTGGGCTTTATAAAATTCAGGATTGCGAAAAGCAGCTAATCTTTTTAAACTGTTTAATGCCCGGTCCGAAAAATTATTTTTTAACAGATAAAGCATATTGGCCTTAATTATTTTCACGTCTCTTGGGAAATCATTTTTCGCTAATCTGGGCACAACTCGATTTACTTCCCACGGTTTATGTCCTTCTTCATTATCTTTTTTCAATGAACCTAATTCATTGCCTTGGCATAAACTGACAATCAAAGTTTCTATATCATCTTCAGATAATCTTTTTATATCACCCAAATAGCCCCACTGGTCGGCATAGGGTTTAAAACACTCATCAATAAAAACACTATTACCGCATTGCCTTGCCCCTAGTTGCAATGGTAAGGCAATCAAATTACCAAAACCGCCTTTTGGCATCGTATCTTGATTCGGAAAAAGTCGATCATAAGATTTAAACGTTATTTCATGTCTTTTGTTCATTGAATAAGTAAGTAGTTCTGTTCCAAATTTTCTTGCTAATGTCGCAGATATTTGCTGTTCAAAGAAAAACCAAGCATGTCCACCATTCCCAGAACGGGAACGTTCTATGGCAATTGGAATATTGAAATCCTTACACGAACTTCTCAAGATCGCAATATCTTGTTCCCAGCCCTCATCATCAAAATCAATTGCCAAAAAGCAGCATGTCTCATTAACATACATAGGGTATATACCTACAACAATGTTGCCGCGCAGATGTTGTTCAATAATTTTTTCGTCTAACACGCCATAAGACTTCTGTGAACAGTCAGTACACTTTATTCTAGGTCTGCCACATACGTTAGTTTTCCATTCATTCAAACAAACCGGCATATAACCCGCTTTACCCACTTTATTTTGCCATCGCTTCGCATATACATCATTTCTACTTTTAAAGAGAGACATAAACAATTGAATTTTTTCTTTAGCTCCACTATTATGATTAATCGTAGTAAGTATGACCTGTAGGGGACTAGTAGTAGCAATAACGGACTGTTGCTTTCCAATACCAAGTTGATTATTTAATATGTTATTCTGTTTCTTAAGCTCATCATTCTCAATAAGCAACGCTTGATACTTAGCAAGTAACTCCTCATAATTCATAGTTAACTCCCTCAATTAACAATCTCCAAAATCTATATTCTTTATATCCAATTATTTTCCGACCTACGTTCACTGCCAACTGTAGCTATAATTCTCTTAAATACTCAATTGCCTCATAAACTGTTATAAAAATGATATGTTACTTTCGCTAATATGCATTTTTATCTTCGGACAAGGTAATACTTGTGTACATCTTTCATAATGCAATAGCAACCAGCGCATTAACCAGCGCATTAACCAGCGCATTAACCAGCGCATTACCAGCTTATTAATTAGCTTAATTTAGCTTGTTATGTTCATCATGCACAAGAAGCCATTTTGCGCCACGCCCATAACCATGCAACCGAATCATGCCCAGATTCTTTAAATGATATATATCATCACGTACAGTTGTTTCTGCTGGCGGATTAATCAATTCATTCATAATCTTTCTAAGAGGCATTGGATTACTTGCTAATATTTGCAAAATTTCTCGTTGCCTTGTCGTTAAATCACTTTCGACACGGTGCGGTGCAACATATGACCGGGGTAAAAACCGCACACCTACTGCCCCAGCTTGTTCGATAAACTCAGGTTCAGGATGTCCCGCTTGTACGCAAAGCTCAACAATTGTCTGCGTTCCCCTCCCCCATCGTTCTACTAAACCACGGCGAAAAAACACGTCTGCAATAAGCGGATTACGGGGACGAGATGGATGATCGCGTTTCAAATCTTCCACTTTTAATCCAAATGGTAACATACCTTCGCTCCAAATTTCCATCCGATCATCAAATATGGCTACGCTAACTGCCCCACCTTGATTAGCATAATCACGGTGACAAAAAGCGTTTACCAATGCTTCGCGTAGTGCCAACGGCGGAAAAATTGGCTCATCAATTCGTTCAATTACGCCCGGTGTAATACGACCGGCAACGGGTAAATGACGCTGAATGAAAAACATGGCTTCATCTAAGAGAGTGAATGCATGTCCGTAAATTTGCTTATTATCTATAAACTCCGTCTTAGTCGTTCCTTTAAACCTGGCTAAACGCAGTTGACACTGAGTATAATTAGGCAAAAACACTTTGCCAAATAGCACAACCGCAGCATTCAAAATTATTCCATTGTTACGAAGACCCAAGCGATCAAGCACATCAGCAGGATCAGCACCTGTAGTTTCTGGAAGCCGACCAGCAGCAATCCCCGTACGAAGCGTTCGCAGTATTTCTTCTATATCTAATTCGGCTATATCAATTCCAACAGTGACTGTAGTTTCCCAGCGATTTTTACTATGAGCACGATTTAATAATAACTGCTGGTACATATCTTGCGGCATAGCAGCAGTCGTAGTCCCTGTGCGATAATAGGGACGTCCAGCAAAAACATAAGGTCGCGCCTCGGGTACCGGTATAGCCTCCAAAACTAATACTTCTCGATCTGACTCGAACAGAGCTACCTGGGTCATTGTAATATGAGTTGTAGGTTCGATATTGCGTAAAGTATTTGCAATCTCCTGCAGCGTTTTATCGGTTATGTGCTGCCCAACTATTTTACCATCTGGTGTCACACCTATAATAACCATACCACCGCCACCATTTAAAAAAGCACATAAGGATTCAGCAGCTCTGGTAAGCTGACCAGTAGATTTTTTTAGTTCTAGAACTTCAGATTCACCTTTTTTGATAAGATTCTGTATATCATCAATTGTCATTCATTCTCACTCCAAGCATAATACAATATCATTACTGCACCTTTTGGGCATCCATCTGCCATATTAAAAACTACAATGATGTACCTTCATCAATGTCACCTTGCTCTTACTTACTTAGTATTTCTATTAATACACGGAAAATCCTGTGACGTATTGGAATATAATGCAAAGTGTTATGATAATTAAGCTTGTAGAAAAATCAAACCTAAATTATTTCAATAATTTAAGATTTTAGTTAGCAACAATATAATAAAAAGCACATTAGCAAAAATGCAATTGCCTTCCTATTGAAAAAAGTAAGAAAAGCCTTCAAGGTTAAATGTCCTTGAAGGCTTGAATTTATTGAATGTATGGTGTGCCTGGAGCGATTCGAACGCCCGACCCACGCCTTAGAAGGGCGTTGCTCTATCCAGCTGAGCTACAAGCACATATTTTTTTAGAATAAAATGGAGCGGGTGAAGGGAATCGAACCCTCGTAGCTAGCTTGGAAGGCTAGTGCTCTACCATTGAGCTACACCCGCAATTTTAGATGGTCGGAGCGGCAGGATTCGAACCTGCGACCCCCTGGTCCCAAGCCAGGTGCTCTACCAAGCTGAGCCACGCCCCGTTAATCACAAGAGTAATTGTAGCATAACTTTTGTAATCTTGTCAATAACTTTCTTCAAAAAAAGTTATTGTTTCAAAAAAATTAGCGATAGCCGAATTATGATCTCGGCTACCGCCAACTCACTTTTACTATGATAACATAACATTGTTATTATGTCAAACAATTTGTAAAAGATCAATTAATTATTTATTAAATAAATCTTTAATTGCTTTCTTGTTCACTTCTCTATTTAGCTTAGCAATATAAGTTGTCAATTTGATATCTTTCGGGCATGCTTTAACACAGTTTTGGCTATTGCCACAACCAGTCAAACCACCCTCTTCCATCAATGCTTCCAGACGTTCGTCTTTTTGGTATTCACCAATTGGGTGCAAATTGAACAGATGAGCTTGCGCCATTGGAGCAGGTCCCATAAATTCTGAATCACTGTTCACATTAGGACATGCATGCAAGCAGCAACCGCAAGTCATACAACGTGATATTTCATAAGCAGTAGTTGCAGTTTTGGGATTCTGTCGAGGGGCATCATTATGAACTTCCCAAGTTCCATCTACCTCTACCCATCCGTGTACACGTTTTAAACTTTCAAACATTACCGCACGATCAATCATAAGGTCACGGATAACAGGGAAAGTACGAGCTGGTGCCAAGCGAATTGGCTGTTCCAAATGATCAATCAAGGCCGCACAAGCTTGCTGCGCTTTACCATTAACAGTCATCATGCATGCACCGCATACTTTTTCCAGACAGTTACATTCCCAAACAATAGCCGTTGTCTTTTTGCCGTCTTTTGTTACAGGGTTCTTTTGAATTTCCATCAGAGATGCAACAACATTCAGCGCAGGGCGATAGTCAACTTCAAACTCTTCGGTATATGGCTGGGAGTTAGGGCTATCTTGTCTTTCTATAATAAAATGTACTTTTTTCTTTGTTTCTGTCATTATTATTTACCTCCTTTTTACTCTTTCTTAGCAACAGCATAGTTACGGGCACGTGGTTTAACCAATGAATGATCAAACTCTTCATAACTAATCTTAGGCTCTTCTGTTGCTTGGTCAAACGCAACGACTGTGATTTTCATGAAGCGTTCGTCATCACGAGTTGGGTATTCGCGTTTATAGTGAGCTCCGCGGCTTTCATCACGCATGCGTGCTGCCTTGGTTACAACTAACGCATAAATAATCATATTGCGAAGTTGTCTTGCGAACATCGCTTCCTGGTTTGCCCAGGTTCCTTTGTCGACTAAACCGATATTATCCCAACGTTTAAGAATTTTCTTGACTTCATCGAAACAATAATCAAGATCTTTGTTCACACGTTCAATGGTAACGTATTTGTTCATTAAGTCACCAAGTTCATGGTGAAGCTCATGAGCATTCTCAGATCCATTCATTTTTAAGATCGCGTCATATTCATCTTGACACTCTTTTGCTGCTGTCGCTAACTCTTCATCCGTAATTTCGGAACCTTTTTCTCCTACTTTAGCCCAGCGCATAGCTTCCGGACCGGAAACAGTACCAGAATAAGCAGCGGAAAGAAGTGAGTTTGCACCAAGACGGTTTGCACCGTGATATTGATAGTCACATTCACCTGATGCCATAAGACCAGGAATGTTGGTGTTATGTTTTGTATCTACCCAGATACCACCCATGGAATAATGAACGGATGGATAGATTTGCATTGGAACTTTACGTGGGTCATCGCCAACGAATTCCGTATACATTTCCAAGATACCACCTAATTTACGTTCCAGGTAATCTGCAGAAATATGGGAAAGGTCAAGGTATACTTTATTTTCGCCATTAATACCAAGCTTCTGATTCATACATACATCATAAATAGCACGAGATGCTACGTCACGAGGTACAAGGTTACCATATGCAGGGTACATTTCTTCTAAGAAGTACCATGGCTTACCATCTTTATATACCCAAACACGTCCGCCTTCACCACGGCAAGCTTCAGACATCAAACGGTTTTTATCTGTACCAGGAATCGCTGTTGGATGAATCTGAATAAATTCAGGGTTACCAATCAGAGCGCCTTGCTGATATACTGCAGATACTGCTGATCCATTACAGATTGTGGAAGCCGTACATCTACCAAAGACCATACCAGGACCACCTGTTGCCAGGATAACCGTCTCAGCACGGAAAGCTTTGATCTCCATAGAATTCATGTCTTGTGCTACGACACCGCGGCAAATGTTTTCTTTATTTTTAATAATTTTAATGAATTCCCAGAATTCATATTTCTTAACAGCACCTTTGACTTCCCATGCACGAACTTGTTCGTCAAGTGCATACAAAAGTTGCTGACCTGTTGTGGAACCAGAAAACAAAGTACGTTTATTTTTCTGACCACCAAAATTACGAAGGTCAAGTAAACCTTCTGCTGTACGAGTAAATGTAACACCCATACGATCAAACATTTTAATTAATTTGGGAGCCTCTTCACACATGCCTTTGATTGCAGTCTGGTCGGCAAGGAAGTCACCACCATAAACAGTATCATCAAAATGTTCATAGATCGTATCATTTTCACCCTTTGTATCCATACAGGCATTCATGCCGCCTTGTGCACAAAGGGAATGGGAACGTTTTACTGGGCAATAGGAGAATAAGTCTACTTCTCCGCCAGCTTCACAAATTTTGAGTGTTGCCATTAAGCCGGACAAACCGCCGCCAACAACTATAATTTTCTTTTTCACTAGGCTCTCTCCTTACGTTAAATTATTTTAGAAGTGTGTAAGAGCTGTCAATCCTACACATGACATGAGTAAAAATAATGCAATAGTCCCAATGCTCACTACACGTTGCGCGCGTGGTCCTGCGGCAATGCCCCAAGTAACTGCAAAACCCCATAAACCATTGGTAAAATGGAAGATAGAAGACAATAATCCAATAATATACGCGCCCATCACTACTGGGTTAGCTAATACATTGTGAATATAATTATAACCAACAAACTGGCCGCCTACGGCCTTACCCATAATACGTAGGGTAAACACATGATAAAGAATAAAGACAAATGCAATATATGCTGTGATGCGTTGCAAATAAAACATCCAGTTATTCCAATAACCATATTGTGTCACATTGTTTTTTGCTTTCAGAGCATAAACTACACCAATGATACCATGCAACATAAACGGTACCCCAATGCATAGTATTTCAACTGGCACCAAAAAGGGTATATTACTAATTTCGTGTACAGCAGCATCAAATACTGCAGGGCCTCCCATTATATGGGAAACTGTAAATAGATGTTCGAGTAAAAAGCCGCCTAATGCTGCAACACCTAAAAGGGAATGGATACGACGAATCCAAAAATCAAATTTGTTCATACTTTTACCTCCTGTAATATTCAAGGGATCTCTATTTTTTTATAAACTATACAAATTATTGTTTATTCGACATTATACAGCCGTTTCCTCTAATATTATCTGTACAATATAACAGCATTGGCATTACCTAATTAATCACCGTTTGCAATTGTTGATTTTGATCGTTAGACGAGGCTTACTAGCTTTTGCAGGAGTGCCCCATAACGCAAGGCACTCCCCACAAAAACTCTCAGAGCAATCTGTTGTTAATATTTATAGCCTGTCCAAGGAGAAATCAGCGAGAAATCAAAGATACCTCGCTTCCCGATTAATTATAGTTTACAGAAAGGTTTTTGACCCTCTTCATAGAAATTGTTGCCATCAGTGTCGATCGCGACAATCGCTGGAAAGTCTTCTACTGTAAGTTTTGCTAATGCTTCTGGCCCAAGTTCAGGATAAGCAATTACTTCATAAGCTTTAATGGTTTTAGCAATTAATGCTCCTGCCCCACCAATAGCTACCATGAATACAGTGCTATTTTTCTTCATTGCTTCTACCACCGCCGCCGACCGATAACCTTTGCCGATCATGCCGGTTAGCCCTTGTTCTAGCATTTGTGGTGTATATTTGTCCATCCGCCCTGCAGTAGTTGGCCCCGCAGCTCCAATCGCTTGTCCTGGTTTTGCTGGGGTCGGCCCTAGGTAATAGACAATTTGATTTGTAAAGTCCATAGGTAATTTTTCACCACGGTCCAACGCCTCGGTCATGGCCTTATGTGCCGCATCACGTGCACTATAAATGGTTCCGGTAATCAGCACACTGTCACCAGCCTTTAGTGAGCGTGACATTTCTTTCGTTAGCGGAGTGGTAATGCGTTTTACTTCTGCCATTTTTCTCTACCTCCCTACAGTTCAACTTCAGCATGCCGTGTGGCATGACAATTAACATTAACAGCTACTGGTAGACCAGCAATATGTGTAGCAAAATACTCCACATTAACAGCTAGTGCCGTAAACTTGCCACCTAAACCTTGAGGTCCTACGCCAGTTTTGTTAACCAACTCTAGTAATTCTGCTTCCAAATTTGCATAATCTGGATTTTCATTACGTTTATTAACCGAACGTAGCAACGCCTTTTTGGCAAGAATTGTGGATTTTTCCATGGTGCCGCCAATACCAACGCCAATTACCATTGGAGGGCAAGCATTAGGACCAGCTAACTTGACGGTATCAAGAACAACTTTTTTCACGCCTTCCACGCCATCGGCAGGTACAAGCATTTTTAAAGCGCTCTTATTTTCACTACCAAAACCTTTAGGAGCTAATTTAATTTTAACTTTATCCCCTGGTACAATCGTGGTATGTAAGATAGCAGGAGTGTTATTCGTAGTGTTTTTGCGATTAAACAAAGGTTCACCTACGACTGATTTACGTAAGTATCCTTCTGTATATCCTTTCGCTACACCAGCATTTACTGCCTCTTCCAAGTTGCCACCAACTAAATGAACATCTTGCCCTATTTCCATGAAAATTACGGTCATACCCGTATCCTGACAAATAGGTACTTGCCCATTTTTCGCGATATCAGCATTTTCAACTATTTTCCCAATAATTTCCTTACCAAGTGTTGATTCTTCATGCTTTTCAGCTTCTACTAAAGCGTCATACACGTCTTCAGATAGATAATAGCAAGCATCAATGCACATTTTTGCTATCGACTGAGTAATTAAATTTACTTCAATTGTACGCATGCTCATCCCCCCATTCTAATATCCAAGTGTATTATATCACAAACTTTTAAGATAAACTACCTATTCGTATGATCTGTTTTTTTGTATAAAAATAGCCTCCTTTACTTCGTTGCAAAGGAGGCTACTATTATGCTAAATTAATACGAGCCATTGCTTTCACTCTTACTTCTTCTGGATCAACAATATGTCTTGCCACACCCGTTTTAATAGCAGCCCCTGCTACCGCTGCTGCTACCGCCGGCGCAACTCGTTTATCAAAAACATTTGGCACAACATAGTCTTCCCGTAATTCTTCCTCAGGAATTAACTCTGCAATGGCATAAACTGCTGCTAACTTCATTGCTTCATTGATTTCTCGTGCTCTGACATCAATCGCCCCACGAAATAGTCCAGGAAAAACACTGACGTTATTAACTTGATTGGGTGAGTCAGAACGTCCTGTACCAGCTACTCTCACGCCAGCAGCTTTCGCATCATCATAAGTAATTTCAGGTTCAGGATTACACAAGGAAAACACTACCGAGTTAGGGTTCATGCCTTTCACGATCTCAGGTGTAAATGCCCCTGGCTGAGATACTCCGATGAGCACATCAGCGCCCTTAGCCATCTCTGCTAAACTCCCAGGTTTTTTTTCTAAATTTGTCAACGGTAATAGAGCTGCCTGCACACGATTCACTCGAGACATATCCATGCCATCATACATAGCACCTTTAGAATTCATCATAATCACATGGTCTACGCCAGCATGTAATAACAATTGTACAATCGCTGTTCCTGCCGCACCAGCACCATTGACGATAACCTTTACAGCAGATAATTGTTTTTTGACCAGACGCAAGCCACCAATTACCGCTGATACGGCGGCAATAGCTGTGCCATGTTGATCATCATGAAAAACGGGGATATCCATCTGCGCTTTAAGAGCATCTTCAATATCATAACACTTAGGTGAGGAAATATCCTCTAAATTCACTCCTGCAAAATTAGGTTGCAATAGTCTAACTGTTCTGATAAATTCATCAGGATCTTTGGTATCAATAGAAAGAGGGATTGCATCTACATCGCCAAATTTTTTATATAATACCGCCTTGCCTTCCATTACTGGTATGGCTGCCTCAGGGCCAATATCGCCAAGTCCAAGGACGCGCGTTCCATCTGTAATAACTGCGACCATATTACCCCGACAGGTATATTCGAATGACAAATCTTTATCATGGTGAATTTCCATACAAGGCTCTGCTACTCCTGGGGTATATGCCAAACTAAGATCATAACCATCTTTCAATTCTACCTTGTTACAAACACCTAATTTACCATTATGTTCTCTATGATATTTCAACGCCTCTTCACGCAAATGCATAGTTAACCCTCCCAAACTGTTTTATATTATATTATATTTTTATATGTAGCGCACTAAAAAAACTGTCATCTGCATTGTGGCACTGTTGTGGAGCACAAATCGAAGATCCACGGTGATTACATGGGGAAGATTTAGTACTACATATATAGTTAGTATATTATAAGTGCAAATATTCTGACACATAATATTCACGGCCAAAAAGCACAACCGACTATGATAGCAAGTGTCCTTTTTGACCGCGATTCATTGAAAAATTATTTCAAGAACTGTTTACCAGCAATACCTGGTCTAGTCATTTCTTCTGGGGATAAAATAACTTTTAATTGCTCAGCTGAAATTAGACCTTTAGCAATTACTAGTTCCTTAACTGAAGTACCTGTTTTAAGAGCTTCTTTAGCAATAGCCGAAGATTGTTCATAACCAATGTGTGGTAACAATGCAGTAACAATACCAACACTATTGTCCATTAATTGACGGCAACGTTCTTCATTGGCAGCAATGCCTTTTACACATTTATTGTTCCATGTATTTACGGCATTTGTTAAAATAGTCAAAGAGTTAAACAAGTTATACGCCATTACAGGCTCCATAACATTAAGTTCAAATTGTCCATTTTCCACAGCTAAGCTGATTGCCATATCATTACCAATTACTTGGTATGCTACTTGATTAACCACTTCAGGGATTACTGGATTTACTTTACCAGGCATGATGGATGAACCAGGTTGGCGTGCTGGCAAGGAGATTTCTCCCAAACCACAACGAGGGCCTGATGCCATTAGTCTCATATCACTAGCAATTTTGCAGAATGCTAACGCTGTAACTTTTAGAGCACTGGAAATTTCAGAAACTTGGTCCGTATTTTGCGTAGCATCTACCAAATTATCTGCGGATTGAATTTTCTCACCAGTTAACCGTGAAAGTTCTTCAACAACAAATTTAATGTATTCAGGTTCAGCATTAAGGCCTGTCCCTACAGCAGTAGCACCCATATTTACAACATGCATATTCTTAACATTTTCACTAACGCGCTTAATGCCACGTCTGGTAGCTTCCGCATATGCATAAAATTCTTGTCCTAATGTAATTGGCACAGCATCTTGTAAATGAGTACGTCCCATTTTCAAAACATGTTTGAAGCTATCACCCTTGGCTTCAAAAGTAGCTGCTAGCTCTTCCAAAGCAATTACCAATTTTTTAGCTTTTGTAATGGTGCAAAGACGCATTGCTGTTGGCATTACATCATTAGTAGATTGTGCCATATTTACATGATTATTTGGGGAAATAAGTGCATAATTACCTTTTTTCTCACCTAATATTTCAAGGGCTCTATTGGCAATGACCTCATTGGCATTCATATTCATGGACGTCCCTGCGCCACCTTGAATACAATCCACAATAAATTGATCATGTAATTTTCCCGCAATAATTTCTTCGGCCGCTTGTACAATAGCATTACCGATTTTGGCAGGCATACGACCCGTTTTCATGTTTGCTTTGGCTGCTGCTGCTTTTACAATACCAAATGATTTGATAAAGTCATCATTTAATCTGTGTCCACTGATGACAAAGTTATCAACTGCCCTCGCAGTTTGTACTCCATAATAAGCCTCATCCTGTATTTCAATTTCTCCTAAAAAGTCATGTTCTATACGCATGATGTCGCACCTCCGCTGTATTTTTATATTCTTATGATAACACATTCGCTGTATTTTGTATACAATATTTTTATATAATTATAGCATTATTCACACTATTTAATTTTAAAAAAGTACATCCCTTCTTTTGACTTAATAATGTAACATTATCGAAGAAAAAAAGAAAGGGATGTCTCATTATATAACCACTGCCGTCAATGACGCGACTGACTTGTTTTAATTTTTTCAATAATTGGGAAGGCCTCTGGCGAGCGCAAATATTGATAAGTAGTATCCGGCACTAAGGTGCGAATTTCATCCCATTCGTCTTGCCTTAATGCTTCTCTTACACGGGAAGCACTGATACTACTGCCATTTATCCCAATTCTCGGCATTTCATGAACTGTAATATCATATTGAGGTAAAATAGCCAGCATCGCCTGATTATAAGCCCTAGTTACTGCGCAGTAAGGTTCATCACCAACATAACGATGGGTAATTCCCATGGCTGGTGCTATATATTTAGCAAAAATAGTAGCGTCAAGTTTCGTTTGCGCTGCGACGGTTTCATCACCACGGGTAAAATAGCCTGGAAAAGTCGCGGCTGATACAATGTATTTTCCCCCTGGCAAAACCACTACATTATCATAGCCAGCTACTCCAGCCTGAACAAGACTCATTCGCACCGCAAAAGGAAACAGCGAACCTTCTTCACTCACTACCAATACAACAACCCCTGGATTTTCAGCCGCTGCTTTTGCTATCACAGCCTGATGGCCTAAGGTGAAAGGATTGCAATTTACTACTAAACAAGCTCGCCGCCCCGGTGGTAAGGTCATGGTTTGTTTCGCCATTTCCAGGCAATAGGTATTAATAGACCCCATTCCAGCTTCTAATAGTACCGCATACGGCATGGCGCTAGCTATTTCTTTGAATCCTAGCCCGCAAAACAAATGAGCCTTATCTGGTTTGGTGAAAATAAAATAATGATAGATGCCACGTTGTACAGCTTCCCTCATTAGATGGCTAACCACTGCTGCGGTTAGCCCCTCTCCTTGCAGCGACTCATCAATGGCAATATTGCGAAGTACTTCGCCTGCAAAGGAACCAGTAGCCACAATGGCGTTTTCCCGATAAAACGCCACGGTATAGTCTACTCGTTCATTGAAAGTCAGAGAAAAACGTGCCAAAAAATCTCGCACAACTGTTACTTGTCTAGCATTTGAAAGGTTGATCTCTCGCTCCTCAATATTGGCCCATTGCATGTTAGCCCTCCACTTGGCGCACAACATCAATGATGGTGCCGTCACGATACTCTACGACCGCAACAATTTTGTCTAACGTCTTTATTTGTTTCGGTACACCAGCAATTTGTTCGGCTAACGCTTTTAATTCAGTTATATCTTTGACTGGCAAACCTGCAGCCAGCATTTTTTCCCGTAAATCCGTTCTCCGAGGATTGACAGCAATTCCCCGCTCAGTAACCAATACATCAATGGTTTCACCTGGCGTAGTAGCTGTAAGAACCTTATCTACAATAATCGGCAACCGCCCGCGTAGTAAGTTGGCTACGATGATTGTAACTTTTGCCCCAGCTGCAGCATCAGCATGACCGCCGGAACCACCCATGATGACCCCATCTGAGCCAGTAACAACATTGACATTAAAATCAGTATCAATTTCAGTAGCTCCTAAAATTACCGCATCTAGCTGATTGACTGCCGCCCCTGAATTGAAAGGGCTAGCATAAAAATCAGCACCAACTTCTAAATGATTAGGATTAGTTGCGATGGATTGAATGGCTTCTAAATCAAACCCTTGTACATCGATTAACTTCTTAAATAAGCCTTTTTCCAGCATATCTACCATATAACCAGTAATGCCACCCAGGGCAAAACTACCAGTAACATTATCTTTTTCCATCATTTTGCGTACAAAAGCTGCCGTTGCTAAGGAAGCACCGCCGGCCCCTGTTTGGAAAGAAAACCCATCTTTAATTAATCCCGCTGCTTGAATTACTTTAGCAGCATTTTCCGCAATTTTAAGACCGACAGGGTCTTTGGTAATACGAGTGGTCCCTGATACAATGCCTTTCGGATCACCAACAACGTCTACTTTGACTACATAATCAACTCTAGTTTGGGGTATAGATATAGGAGTCAAGGGGTACTCTGCCATATAATCGGTCACCGCTACTACATAATCAGCATACTGTGCATCAGGAAAAGCGTAACCAAGAGAGCCACAGGCAGCTGGTCCTTGTACTCCATTTATATTACCATACTCATCAGCGGCTGGCGCTGCAATAAAAGCAACATCAATCTTGAGTTGCCCGCATTCAATGGCACGTCCCCGTCCACCGTGGGTACGCATAATGACTGGTGTATCAAATAACCCCTGAGATACAGCTTTGGCGACTGGGCCTGACATGTAATTGGTATCTAAGCTTGTTACCACACCATTTTTAGCATGCTCAATCAAAGTAGCATGCACAGGAAACACCGAACTTAAGGCCACTTTCAAATTTTTAATTCCTAGCTTGGCTGCAATATCCAAAACCATATTAACCACTCCATCACCGTTACGAAAATGATGATGAAAGGATAAGGTCATCCCATCAGTTACTGGTATTTTTTTAAATACTGTAGTCAAATCAGCTACTAATTTGGTAGCAGTTGGGTGTATTGTTTTCACTTTAGGTGCCTGACGATTCATCGTTGGCGGTGTATCAAAAGCACCAGCAAACGCTTTCATTTCAGCAACGCCAACAATTTTTTCAGGTATTTCACGTCCCAATACATTTTTCATTACTCTGCCCCCTCAATCAAACCTAATAACCGTGCCAAACGCAAAATCCGTTCAGCTCGATTAACAATTGGTAAATCCACCATTTTCCCATTTAGCGAAGCCACTCCTGAACCTTCAGCTGCAGCCTTACTCATAGCAGCGATAACTTGCTCTGCCCAATCAATATCACTGATACTTGGATTAAACACCGCATGAATGGTATCAATTTGCCGTGGATTTATAGATAATTTACCTTTGAAGCCTAATTGCTTAGCTAGTTCCGTATCGGCAAGTAAGCCCTCTTCATCATTTGCATCGGTATACGGCGTATCAATGGACTGAACATCCGCTGCCGCTGCCGCATTAACCAAAGTTGTACGCGCCGTAAATATTTCAGTGCCTGTCTTGGTACGCATAGCCCCAAGACCTGCGGTGTAATCTTCTGCTCCAAGTGCCAAGGCTACCACCCGTGGATCTGCCATGGCAATATGATAAGCCTCAAGAATGCCTCTAGGGGTTTCTAATAAGGCAATGATCTTAACAGGAACTTGGCCTGGTAATTCCGCTGCCGCAATCATGCTAACCGCAGTATGAATATCCCCAGCACTCTCTACTTTAGGTACTAAAATAGCATCGGGACCATAAGGCACAACGGCTTTAATATCCTCTGCTGCAAAAGTATCCAAGGGGTTTATACGGATGACTTTTTCACTACTTCCATAGTCTACAGTCTTTAGCGCATGGGCAATTAAGAAACGGGCAGCGTCTTTTTCTGTAGGTGCAACCGCATCCTCTAAATCGAGAATAACAGAGTCAGCACCAAATACACCGCCATTTTGGAGCATCCCCGGATTATTACCAGGAATAAATAGCATACTTCTTCTTAGCTTTGCATCCATTACAGCATCTCCCCCTTTAGCATCGCGCCCGCGCGGCCAAGTGCAGTTAATAGGCGCGCACGAATCGTACAATCTAGAGCGCCACGATCGGTAGCTTTTATATATATATCAGTGTAGCCTTGTTCAGCCAACGTTGTTTCCAATGTTAAACGTATATCATCACCATACTGAGCCATCACAATACTTTCTAATTCAATCACTGTGCCACTACCTTCTACGCCAGGTGCTACGGTAACCATAATATCACTTGATTCCAAAGTACCTGCCTGAGCAACTTTTAGCAAACTTGCCATTTATTTGACCTCCTGTGCAGTTTTTTTTGATGCTCTGATGGGTACTGTCTTCCATTTGAAGACAGTACCCATTTTGCATATCACTATATTCTTTTTATAAAGTAGCCGCATAACTCACGCCAGCAAAGCCATCAAGATTCTCTTTGACAGGACCTACCAAGCCAATGATGAGGTATGTTTCCGTCTTATCATCATACTTTACTTCATTCAACAGCCGAAAGTTTTCGATGTCTTCCGTATTACGCACATGAGTCCGTGGTCCAGTACATTCCCAGGAATCATCCCCAATTTGAATATGTCCTTCATCAGAATAACAGACATTGACACCTTCATCAATGATCTGTTTTACCTTCCGTTCAACATCCGGAAAATTAATATCAATATTTTCAGGATATTCCAGCACAAAACCATGATGCACATCCCGGTGCCCAAAAGTTAATACCGCACCGTAATCTTTTAACAAAATGCTTGCCACCAAATCTTCTGCAGTGTGAGCCATTTTACGATACTGCAATGTTTTAGTGGATACGTTAACAATTTCCTTCGGAAAGGGCCCAAAAATATTAGGCCGAGCAACAATTACCTCGCCACCAATACCAATGAGAACATCTGCATTTCTTTTAATTGCCGGATACAGTAAATCAAAATGTTCGACAATGACACGTTTTCCATGAGACAAAGCCTGATTTACAGCATCTGCCAATATGTGTAGCTGGGTAAATGCCAACTCAAAGCGAGTATCCATATGATAGGTATGACAAGAAAAGAAACCTTTATCAATGTTCTTGAGTAGGGGTAGAGGGCGTAAATTTACGCCCTCATCATCATTCGTTAGCTCCATCCCAGGAAACATCCCCTTAATGAGCGACGATTTCCCAGCTCCGGCAGCGCCAACAACTCCCACCAATTGATCAAGTGGCGATAAATATCTTTCACTAATCTGTCGTCCCAACACATACATCCGATTACGTCCGCGCGGTGCGAAGTAACTTGCATACATTAATTGTTCGTGCAGTATAGTTTGCATATGTTATGCCTTAAGAGCTTTACGCACTGCTAAAATACGTTGCATTTCATTATAAACGATCATAAATCCTTCATCTACACCCATACCAGGTTTTGCTAGCATTTGTACTGGTTTGGTTGCCATGGCAAGATGCACACAAACTTGTGCGGAACGATCTGTTTCATTACAAGTACCACCTTGATATGCGCCAACACCCTTTGCTTGGCAATACAGTACAGCTTCAATTGTATTGTTAATCCCCCCCAAATCAGGAGTTTTAATTTGTAGCATATCACCAGCATTGTTATCAGCAAAGTATTTAATATCTTCTAATGTATTGCACCATTCATCAGCAACCACTTCAACATTGATTTTTGCTGCATGTAAACGAGCAGTGATCTCTTTTAAGGCTTCCATTTGTTTAGTACGATCCTCTACGTCCATAGGACCTTCAATACGTAATTTTAAAGGAGCTGCTGCTTTTTCAAGTTCAGCGAAGTAGGCAACCATTTTATCCATATCAAGATTGAAAGCTGCACCAATTGTGCCATATACATCAATATGTAGTACTGGGTTGTATGCATCGCTTGTACGTAAACTTAAAATACGATTTTTGAGCCAAGTCACATATTTAAGTAGAATTTCACCATTGTTACCAAGTTTCTCTGCTACATTATTGATTAGAGCATGTGGCAATACTGGCGCGCCTTTGATAATCATTTTATCAGAACTGTCATAACGGTCATCACCCGATTGAGTGAAGATGGAAATTTCTTTTTCACTAACAGTAGTGTTATATTCTTCAGCAACTACTTCACACATTAATTTATGTTTTGCTTTTGCTACAGCATCCAAGATTGCTTGGGTAATACCATAACGCAATGCAGTATGAATTAGTTTACCAGTTTTAGGATCAATCATGCTGTCAACTTCGCCAGCTAACTTGCGGAAGGAATCTAATTCACGACCAACCAACAACGGTTTAATTTCATTATTAATGAAAGGAATAAAATCTTCAGCTAAGAATAATGGATCACGTCCGCCTGCTCCACTATATTGTACAGCGGCACAATCACCATATGCTACTTGACCATCTTCTAACACGATCGTCACAGATACTGCTTCGCCGGCTTGACGGATAGAATGAAATCCTGGAGTAACTGTATCGCCTACATATGTAAAACCATCATGTTTGGCACCGTTTTTAATTGCTCTTTGATCATCAAAATAAAATCCAGTACGACTTTTAGAACATACAACGTTTACAATTTTCATTATTACACTCTCCACTCTCTTATTTTATGGTATAGGGGAGAGGCACCTGCCCATCCCCTATCACCGTTTACTCATCATTCTTTTGCTTGTAATTGTTACCTAGGTCTGCCCACTAAACGACCATTGGAAATTGCATAAACATCATCAATAACCATTTGGAAGCTAGCTTTACGACCTTCTGATTTTGCACGTTCATCGATTTTAGCGCGGTGGAAATCAATGATATCTTGTGTGAATGGTAGATTTCCTACATCAAATAAACGTACCGCACCATTATTGTCACGAGCAGGTAAGATTTTATTCAACGAATATTGGCTAGGAGCAAAAGGTACATCCAGTACGCCTGTTTCAAAGGCACGAACACTACCAACTGCATAATCACCGTTACCAATTTCGAATATTTTATCCAAGATACAACGTGTTTCTGCTTTAATCATTGCCACTTCCACATCAACTTCTGCAGTCATTGGGAATGGTTGATCGGCAAGCATGTTAATCAATTGTTTTGTCGCACGCAGACCCATGGCATTGGCTTCTTTGGTTGGAATCCCTAATGCTTCATGAGGAGTTTTAACAATAACCTTAGTGGCTTTGGATAGTGCAGCTGCTGCCGCACCCCATGAAATTACAGCAAATGCTTTTGCTTCATCTTGTGGGAAACCGCCCATCCATTGATGGAATACAGTGGTAATTGTGCAGTCACTATAACCATGTTTCGCCAAATATTCTTCGGTCAATTGTTCCAAAGATTTGATAGCTGCAATATCTTGGAATAGGTTACCACATTGACCATAGCCTACAGTAATATTTTTAACACCTTGTTCTGCTGCTAAAATGGTTTCCACAATGGCTACTGCATGAGAAACGCAAGGTGGCACCAAAGTACCAGTTAATGGTCCAAATGGTTCCCGATTAATTTCAATGCCATGCTCAGCATAAATCCCTACTAAACGGTCATTATACTGCCAGTCGTAGATGGTTTGTTCTAAGGAAACGCTCTTAGCATAAGGAATGTTGTAAGAAATACCGCCACCCTCGTAGGATGTGAAGCCACCTGCTAGCGTAATTTCAGTTAACAGACGAGCATCAGGGGTGCCGTGACGTACTTGCAATGGCGCCTTAACGCTTTCCACTAATTTACGTACACCATGTACACCATGATTGACTGCTGGGAAACCATTCAGTAATGAACGGCCAGCCTTCATACTTTCTTCAATGGCATTCGCACAATTTTGGTATTGATTTTGACGAGTGTAACTATCAATTGTACTAGGAAGAAGATCAGCTTCGCCTTCAGTTTGCAAGAAGTTCAACAAATTAATATGTTCATCAAGCAGAGCCACACCTGCCCGTGGTTGAGTTAAAGTTTCACCATTTTTCTTAGCTTTGGTAAGACGTTTAGCAAACTGCTTTTTCGCAGGAATGCTTTCATGATATTTCACAGCCTCTTCAAAGTCCACTTCAGCACCTGTCGGCCATTGTGTCAATATCTCTTTACGCATCGCATAAAACTCATCATGAGTCCACTTTTTATTTTTCACTTCCATAATTACTACCTCCGCACAATATATTTTTTCATCATTCGTATTGCTACTTCAGGATATTCCATACCTAGCAGCCCCATGGATGCCATAATATATTTCTCATCAATCCAGAATTCAGGAGCCGATGGTTTTAACATTTGGAGCGTACTTTGGTCATATGCAGCTCCCTTTAGAATACCTTCTGGTTGGTGATGATTTACAATAACTCCACCGGTACCAACTACGATCTTAACTGCAGTCAAATCTTTACCATTCTGCACAAAAGCTGGACCATTCAACGTAAACACAGTTTCGAGCTGACCCACATGTCGTTCTGCTGCCAAGCGAGTACACGCTCTCCCCATTGCAATTTCCACTTTACTCTCAATATCATTTTCTGGTAAATATTCAACATTTTCTTCGACCTTCTGCATATACGCTTCCACATCAAGTTCTGTGACTCCAGCATAATCAGATATCATTTTGGCACCAGCTGCCTTAAACAGCGCTGTTGCACTGTAGCGCATCCCAAGATCGCCCTCTACTGTCCGTTTGGCAAAAGGTTCAGGCAATCCTTTCAGGGCAACATTGCATTGCTGAGGATCACCCTTAGCAATGGAATATACATCCGTAGTTGCGCCACCAATATCGATTACCATCAAGTCACCCAAACCAGGTTCATAAGCAGTACCTTTACCCAGTAGTTCGGCAGCTTTAAGCACTGCTGCTGGCGTTGGCATTACCATCTGGTCAACAAATTTGTTAGCACGATTGAGACCTTTAGCTTCCACAATTCGTCTTAAAAACACATCACGAATGGTTTCCCGTGCGGGCTCAATATTAAGTTCATTTAGCCTTGGCATGACATTTTCAGTATGTACTACTTCTGTCATCACTTCAGATAAAATCTTCACAATTTGTGGCGTTGCCGACTTATTTCCAGCAACAATTACGGGTACATCCTTACCAAGTGTGGTTAACATTTTGGCATTATGAAGAATGACTTCCTTATTGCCGCCATCAGTCCCACCAGCTAGTAGAATGATTTCTGGATTTAACTCACCAATTTCTTCAATTTCATATTCACTTAATTCGTTGCCATAGACACCCATAATTTTGGCTCCAGCACCAAGAGCGGCGCGTTTGGCAGCCTCCACAGTAAGTTCAAGTACTAGACCAATGGCAACCATTTTTAAGCCACCAGCTGCACTAGAACACCCTAGCACCTTAGTAAACTCTAATTTGCCAGTCACTGCAAAAAGTTCCGTAAGAGCCTGATTAAGACCATCCATAATGTCGGTTTCTACAGTAGTAATGCCATGAGCAGTACCAAGTACTACCTCACGTTCAACATCTACTGCCGTAATTTTGGTGTAAGTACTACCAAAATCAATCAGTAAAACATTACTCATATTAGTGACTCCCTTTTTATCCTTGCACACCCAAATCATTTTTTAAATCAACAATAACTTGATCTGGCAATATTCCTGGTTCATACACCCTGTCATAACCCATTGCTAAAAATTTATTACGTACTTCTGTAAAATCAGTTTTACCAACTACTAGATTACCACCAACATACAACTTAATGTCACCAATTCCTGCTTCACGGCAACTATCTTTCAAACCGCGACAGTCAATCTCACCATGACCATACAAAGAAGCTACTAGAATTGCTTTTGCACCAGTTTCAATAGCGGCATTAATAAATTCTTTCTGTGGTACTAATACTCCTAAGTTAACTACCTCAAAGCCTGCTGATGTCAATGCATAATTCAGAATTTTGTTTCCAACCGCATGACAATCTGCACCAATAACCCCTAAGACTACTTTCACTTTACTGTTCTCCATACTAATAACTCCTTTACATCTATAATCTATATTTAGTAATTAATTGCTAACTTATTTATAATGCTTGGCTTACTAGTTTCATCATTACTTGATTCAAAGAACCACGATCAATCTCATAATAAAAAGTAATGACTTCTTGGTTATCAGTAATTACTTGATTGATTAATCGTTCTCTTTCCTCACTAACGATTAGTACACGATATTCAGCAGCCAACTGGCGAATTGTTTTAGGGTCATCGGATTGTATTAGTATCAAATCAAGATGATTGATTGCTGCCTTTTCTAACAACACCTTAAGCCGATCCATAAACTCTTTCGTCCTAGCGACAATCGCTACCTGTGCACCGACTGGTAGCCTGGCTAATTTAATCACAGCTTCCAAGTTGGGTACTGTAGCCACCGCTATCACCTTATTCGTATTCCCCATGAGACTCATCACTACCGCCTGATGTTCAAGAGTAGTAACAATTACATCACACGCCTGCAATAATCCAACTGGAACGGTTCCTGCAACGAGTTCAGCTAATATCACCGCTTCAAAATGTACATTGGCATTTTGCCCAATTTGGCTAATAAAACGTTGAATATGTTCGAGTGTACAATCGACAATCGCCACACGCAATTCTTTGATAGTCTGCGTTTTTTCTTTGGCTCGTATACTTGCGATCGCAGCAAATTGATCTACTGTAAAACCCAATTCCACAACTTTTGCCATAGCATCATCAACAATTTTCATTAATCGTCCCCGACGACTACTAGCCAATTCCGTTCCGGCATCATCTGAGGCACTTTTTACAAAAGTCCCTTTTCCTTGCCAGGCTTCTAATACACCTTCCAGCAACAACTCTTTATAAGCAGCACTGACGGTATTACGGCTAATCCCTAGTATTGTCGATAATTCTCGCTCAGTTGGAATTTTAGTGCCCGACTGATACTCGCCACATTTTATCTTATCCAAGATGAAATCTTTCACTTGCAAGTAAATAGGAATACCCACTCGCTGTACAATCATATTTCCCACTTCCAATTGGCTTAATCCATTAGTCCAATGTTTTACCCATGAGTTATTATGTCATATTTTTTGTTCAATTGCAATAATTATTTCAATAATTTGAAATCACCGCATATAAATAAATTTTTCAATTCCAGATTTATGGCTTACAGCAAGGAAATTGTATTCAAATTTGTTTACTACCATATTTCGACCTAAAACGTCGAAATATTCCAACAATTTAATTCTATAATAAGCTATCACTTTAAAAATTACAACACCCAAACGTTAAAAAAATGCTAAAGATTCGCTGATGTTAGGATATTAGGAAAGGTAGCAACAACCATACCTGCAGTCGTCACTTTTCCTAGTACCCCAACGCGAACACTTTAGCATTTTTAACCTTCACCAATGAATAATAACCCCTCAATAAATTTTTTCACGTTAATTTTCCCGCGATATTTACTTTTACCTTGAATATAATTCATTTCATGCCGCACCTCTTTGAAATCAAATAACGAGGAGCTGTAACTCTGAAATATTTCGTTATAATAATCTTCAATACCAAAATTGGCAAGGTTTTGTAGCCCCTTGGTCGTGGCACGCCGCACCCGTTGTTCGATGGCCTTCGCATCCTGATCAGTCCCCTCTGACATTTGCTGATAAATATCACATAACTGATAAGACTGACTTGCTGCAGCTTGTTGCCGAATCAATTGCACCATGCGATGCACATCCTTAATGCCTGCCTCCCCAATAATACCAAGGTCAGAAAACACTTTATAAACACGAGTCTTTTGTATATTCTTAGGTGCTTCGTCAGCAACCAGGTCAACATTAGAATATTGAGACATGGTTTTATGCATCATCGACATAATCTGTTTCAGCTTACGGCTTTCTTGTACCTTTTGAATAATAGAAACCGTTTCCAAAACATTGATGGGTTTGTGAATAAAAAACTCAATGCCGGCCTCATATGCCTTGGTAATCAACTGTTCACTCGTCGCCTGGGAGACCATAATAAAGGAAGTACTGATCGCCGTTGCCGATAATTTTTCAATTAATTCCACGCCATCTTGTCCAGGTAGCAACAAATCAACTAAGGCAATATCGGGTTGATATTCCCTAATCACCTTTTCCCCACGAACTCCATCATCGCATTCATCAACTATAACCCCTAAATTATTTTCTTCTATAATCTTTTGCAAAATCCGACGAACACCAGCATCATCATCTACAATTACAAAGCGTGACGACATTTGACCACCTACTTTCTTTTATAACACAAGGTTCTCATTTATTATTAAAAATTAATCCGTTATAACTTACCTAATCATTCTACTATATGAGTTAGGTTGCATTAAATAGTTTGGTAATACTTAAAGGGCTACGCTGGACGCTATCTTCTATTCCTAGCAATTGTCTGTAGAATAGTTAGTACATTATAGATATATATCTATATATCTATCTATCTTCGTGCAAGAAATCAATCTAGTCGTCAGTTAAGGTATTATCCGTGTTACTAATCATTAAATTGGAACGCGGCAGAGTAATTAAAAATTGCGTAGACAAGTTGGGTATGGATTCTACCCTAATACTGCCACCTAACAACTCAATATAATTTTTCACATGAGACAACCCTAGCCCCGTGGATATCTTGCCGGTCTCTAGGGAGTACTTTGTCGAGTAGCCAGGATTAAAAATCAGATCAAATTCCTTCTCATCAATACCCATTCCATTATCTTCAACACAAAATAGCATTTCTTCGTCAGAAGTTCTATGAATCACTTTAATTCTACCATACTTACCACATGCCTCAATGGAGTTAATAATTAAGTTATTTAATATAGAAACTAGAGTATACGGTTTTGCCGTAACAAAATCTTCTGACTGAACGCAAGTAAGACTAATGTTTTTCTCAACAACTTTAACATTTCGCATGGTATTTTGTTGAATAATAAATAATATCTCTGAAAATTTCACCTCCCTAGCCTTGCTTGATGGCTTAAGAATATTCTCAATTCCACTGATAACACGATAGTAATCTTTTTTTATCTCATGAATTCCGCGGGCAATATCCAGCGCTTGCTCCGCTGGTAACTCGCCCGTTGCCTGAAGATCTTGTTCCTTGCCATTCAACTCTTTGTACAGCCAGTAGGCTTTTTCCATTACATTTTCAATGTCCTGAGATGATTTTTCCAAATAAAATAATTCACTTTTTAATTGGGCCACCATAACCGTCTGCTCAATGTAGCGTCTAGCTTGGTCATTGGCTAAAATAAATGTTTGATACTGTCTGAGGGCATAGTACCCCATCACCGCCAAAATCGCCCGCACAACAGCCACACCTACAATGCTAGGGAAAACGAAGGTCATGTTGTCATTGACTAATTCCGAGCGAAAAAAAAGTTCCACCATATTACTAGCAATATCTGTTACACTGAGCAGTAACACCAGTCCCAATATATTCTCCGTATGTTCTCGAATTGTTAGGCTATAAAACAGCAGACCAAACGCTACATAATAAGCTAACGATGGCAAGTTAGAGGCCATTGCCTCCCCAGGGCCTTGTACCCCCATAATAATATCTGTCGTCGTACGAAAAGCAACAATTGCCAATCCTGTGATTACCGTACCAGGAAAAATTGGCAATTGCTCAAAGTACAATAGAAAAGCTGTCAATAATACAATGGCTAACGTAAAACGAAAATAGCTACCAAAAGGATAGATATATACGATACTGGTTAGCGATACAAGTAATACCGTGTTTATGAGTGATCTATTATTACCCAATAACTCTTGTATTCCTCCCAAGGCCCCAGTTATTTTTCCGGGAACAAATCCCATAGAAACACTCCCCTACAATTGACCTTCATTACCTTAAAGTTCGACACATTTGATAAAATCCCTACTTCAGTTGATTATTTTAAGTTTTCTGAATTTAATTACAATGTTTCGTAGTTTTCTGTAGTTTTTGAGATATACATAAGCTATAATAAAGGTAACACAAGTTCTTGGATTAAATGATTATGTCTTCAATCCAAAACTGTAAAAAAATCAAAAAGGAGAGTCGTATATGCAAAAAAATGAACCAGCTCCAACCAGCAAAAAAGGAATCGGCCTTTCTGCTCAAATTTTCATCGCTCTTATTCTAGGTGTAGTTTTCGGTTATATCTTCCCTACGTATGCTGCGTTATTGAAACCACTTGGTGATGTCTTTATCCGCATGATCAAGATGATTGTCGTACCATTGATTTTCAGTTCCTTGGTTATGGGAATTGCCGGAACAGGTGATTTTAAACAACTGGGTCGACTGGGTGCCAAAGCAATTATTTGGTTCGAATGTGCTACAACCTTAGCATTGTTTGTTGGCTTGCTAATTGCTAATGTATTCCATCCTGGCGTGGGAGTTGCGATTACAGCTAGCGATCCTGGTGTGGCTCTTGATATGGCTAAAAAATCAATTGATATGTCAACTATGCTGATTAACATCGTGCCAACCAACGTAGTTGATGCCATGAGTCGCGGTGATATGTTGCAAATCATCCTCTTCTCCTGCTTCTTTGGTGTAGCAGCAGCTCACATGGGAGATAAAGGTAAACCCGTAGTTAACATGGCTGTTAGTGTTGCTGAAGTTATGTTCCAATTTACTAGTTATGTTATGAAACTTGCTCCTATTGGTGTATTTGGTAGCATTGCCTACACTGTGGGTAAGTTTGGTTTAGCAATGTTAATTCCTTTGGGCAAATTGATTTTCTCTCTATATTTTGCACTTATCTTGTTTGTCGCCCTATTGCTGATATTTGCATCATTAATTACTAAAGTTAATTGCTACCACTTAATGCGAGCCCTTAAAGAGCCAATTCTACTTGCTTTCTCTACTGCTGCAAGTGAAGCGGCTTTGCCAATTGCTATGGAAAAATTACAAAAATTTGGGATACCAAAACATATTGTTACCTTCGTATTGCCAACAGGTTATACCTTCAACCTAGATGGCTCTACATTATACAGTTGTCTAGCAGTTGTTTTTCTTGCCCAGATGTACAATATTGATTTCCCTCTAACGACCCAGCTTCTCATGCTGTTTACATTGATGCTTTCGACAAAAGGGATCGCTGCGGTTCCTGGAGCATCTCTGATCGTTATCGCTGGTACAGCTGCTGCCTTTGGTTTGCCAGTGGAAGGAATTGCAATTATTCTTGGCGTTGATAGAATTTTAGATATGGCCCGTACTGCATGTAATGTAGTTGGTAACTGTGTCGCTACCGTCGTAGTGGCTCGTTGGGAAAATGAGTTACCAGATGAAGTACTACAAGTAGCTTATACTCAAAATTATGACGATTAAAGATTAGAAAACCAAAATTATCGATTCTGCAAAGTTCTAAAAGGGTTGTCTCGAAATTGACTTTTTGTCAAATTTGGAGCAGCCCTTTTATTTTGTAAGGCAATTCAATTTGCAAACTAAAAGATACCCCTTGCGTTGGATTTTTTAAATTCCAATACAAGGGGTATCTTCATTATGTAGATCAGGCATCTTTTTCAATTATACTCCCCACGACCTGGGTAACATTGATGTCCAAAACGCCATAGGTACCACCGCCACCATAAGAGCAATTCCCACTACCTGGATTAAAGAATAATATACCTTCACAACAGCGGTTATCAGGCACATGAGTGTGTCCATATATCACAACCTGTATCCCTTGTTGTTTGGCCACTTGCATTAACTCTTGAATCCCTCGCTTAACACCATAACGATGCCCGTGGGTCAACCAGATTTTATGGCCCAGCACTTCTACAAATTCATCGAGCCGAGCATTGGTAGGTCCGTCACAATTTCCTTTGGCAGCAACCACTGGAACTGTCACTAAGCTAGCCAAATAATCAGCATCCTGACTACAATCACCAGCATGTAACCACATATCAACATCAGTCGTCAATTTTGTGATTTGTCTAATCGTCGCCTGATCGCCATGCGTATCACTCAGGACCCCAATTCTCATGTTAGATAACCTCCCCCAGTTTGCTGGCCATACTTGCTAAGGCTTGCCCGCGATGGCTGATGGCATTTTTTTCAGTTTTAGAAAGCTCAGCCATTGTTTTATTCAATTCTGACACATAAAAGAGACTATCATAACCAAAGCCACCCGCACCACGCATTTCCATGCCAATTACTCCAGGGCACACCCCATCTGCCGTCATAACTGATCCATCAGTATCTACAAAAGCCAAAACGCAACGAAATTGTGCTGCCCGTTCTCCCATCTTAACCGTTGACAATTCCGCTAATAATTTTTGATTATTAGCAGCATCATCAGCAGTTGCTCCAGCATAGCGAGCGGAGTAAATTCCCGGCGCACCTTGCAAAGCATCCACTTCCAAACCCGAATCATCAGCCAAACAAGCTTTTCCAGTATACTTGGCATAATGCCGAGCTTTCAATATGGCATTTTCCATGAAGCTAGTACCATCTTCCACCGCCTCGGGAATGGGGCCAAAATCACTAAGGGCTAACACTCTTACTGGTAGCTTGGCAAGGGCCAGTACGATTTCTGCCACCTTGCCTTTGTTCCCCGTCGCGACTACAATTTCTTTCATTCACGACCAACCTTCCACGACAACGGTCCTAAAATATCTTTTTGATAATCAATTAATTCACCAACGGCCTTTTCTGCAACCGCTAGCATTTCATTTAATTCAGTGCGACTAAAAGGACGTTTTTCCCCTGTCCCCTGCACTTCTACAAACTCACCGCTTCCTGTCATTACTACATTCATATCTACGATTGCTGAGGAGTCTTCTTCATAACACAAATCCGCAATCACACCATCTTTGCTAACACCAATACTAACGGCGGCTAAAAATTCTTTTACCGGAAAAGGCTTTTCTACATTTGTATAAATACTATTCACGGCATCCACCAACGCAACAAACGATCCAGTAATCGCCGCTGTCCGTGTGCCACCATCTGCTTGTAATACATCACAATCAACCCAAATTGTCCGTTCGCCCAGCGCTTTTAAGTCCACTACGCTACGTAAGGCCCGACCGATCAAGCGTTGAATTTCATGGGTTCTCCCTGTTACTTTACCTCTAGACGATTCACGCACATTACGCACCTGAGTGGAACGTGGCAACAAAGAATATTCTGCATTAATCCACCCTGAACCAGACCCCTTCATGAAGTGAGGTACCTTGTCCTCAATGGTAGCAGCACAAAGTACCTTTGTATTACCAACTTCAATCAATACCGAGCCTTCCGCATATTTTAAATAATCGCGAGTAATCCGGACTGGACGCATTTCACCAGCTTGACGACCATCAGTTCTCTTCATGGTAACTCCTCCATAATTAGGAAAATTATATTTTTTCTAAGATATCTTCATATTTGTTTTGCACAAAATAGTGTTGAAAATCATTTTGCGTCTTGGCTCTATGTACAGTGTCGATAGCCATCTGCCGACAATGAGAGCAAGCTTCCCGGGAAATAATCGCAATGAAAGCAGACTTGTAACCAACACCTGGCCCATTTGCTTCCGTCCCAATGGTAAGATAGCCCCCACACTTGGGGCACAAACGAACTTTTTCTGTTTGTTGTTCATTAATACCCCGCTCATCATAATAAATATTACGGGTGCGTTGCCAAAAATCCCCGGCTTTGGCTACCGCATCACGCTTGAGTCCTTCACGCATCGCCCACATTCCCTGGCGTTCTGTAATTAAATTTTTAATATACCTAGTTACTTCGCCAGATTGAGTTGGGCACTTCTTGATATCTGGTTCAACTACCTTGCTATAGTCTAGACCAGCCATCCCTAAAATAATCCCTACATTGACATAAGGCAAAGCATCCTCAATCGAATAACCACCTTCCAGTACCGCAATATCAGCCTTCAGCTTATCAGCGAGTCTGGCATAACCTTGAGCCGTAATCGCCATATTTGCTAGCGGATCACTATAATGATTATCCTGCCCAGCAGAATTAATAATAATATCCGGCTTAAAATCAGCTAATACTGGCATAATCAAATGATCGAGAACTTGATGTAGGCCATCATCTGTCGTCCCTGGAGGCAAGGGTATGTTCATCGTAGTCCCCAATGCCATGGGGCTGCCCATTTCATCAGTAAAGCCAGTGCCTGGATATAAAGTACGTCCATCTTGATGAAAAGAAATAAACAAAGTCTCTGCATCATGATAAAAAACATCTTGCGTACCATCACCATGATGCACATCCGTATCCACAATGGCCACTTTACGCACACCATATACTTTCCGCAAGTATTCTACCATAATCGCCTCAATATTAATAGCGCAAAATCCTCGGGTGCCATGAACAACCCGCATGGCATGATGGCCTGGGGGACGTACCAAAGCAAAAGCCCGTTTCACTTCTCTACGCATCACTGCATCAGCTGCCGCAAGCGCTCCACCTGCTGACACCAAATGTGCATTATTGATCAACGATGCCAGATCTGGTACACCGATATGTACACGTTCCATATCCCGGTAAGTAGCCAGCTTAGGTTTATATTCCCGGATGTTTGGCATATCGAGTAGGCCCTCTTCTACAATCTGATCACGGGTATAGAGTAGTCGCTCTTCCCGTTCAGGGTGACTAGGGCTGATAGCCCAATCAAAAGCTGGGAAAAACACGAGTCCTAACTTTTGTGCGTCCATCATAACCCCTCCTTACGATTGCCTAACACACCTGGTTTTACTTGTAAACGACAAGTCATGATTTTCCCTACCGTATTAAAACCACGAATTACATTAAATTCTTCCGATTGGACCACTTCTGTAGCGCCAAGAGAAATTCCTCTGTTCAGCGCTAGCTCCGCTAAATGTTTTGCTGCTAATTCACAAGCATCTGCCAAAACAAACTTCCGGCTGGGTAGCTGATTTTTTATTCCTAGCTCCGCAACCGTATAATAACCTGCAACCGTATCAGCCCGTAAAGTAATGTCAACCGTTGGTCTCGCCACTGCTGCCCCAATGGCATTGGCTACTTTTTCCTGCACAGGAATTTGATAAGTCAGTCCCATGCGCTTAGCAATAAGAGGTACAAGGCCTCCCGCTGAACCACCGACGCCAATAATCTGTTCAACACTAATCTCCGTACCCCGAATCATATCTTCTACACAATATACCGGTTGATTAGCCTGCTGTGCAAGCATTTGATTAATCGCCGCACAAATAATATTAATAGCCTCATCTAATACTAAATCAGCCACTTCCACTACTGTTTGCCCCTGGGTAGCCACCTGTTCCATAGCCTTTACTGCTAATTCATAATTGCCATAGTCAATTAACTGCGCCACCACCATTGCATCTGTCACGGTAGGATATTTTCCGCCTACGGCCATGGCAGGTCCCATGCGCATAGGGCCAACGGCTAATACACCTTCTGGGGTCCTGCGGACAAAGCTATCACCACCAAGTCCTACTGAGCTTAGCCGAAACCCACGCAAGGCAGTAACAAAACCAGCAACCTTCGCACCATCTTCAGCAAATAAAGGGACTCCATTCTGCCACAGCGCAATATCCGTTGTCGTCCCACCAATGTCAAGGGATAAAGAAGGAATCTTGGTAGGATTCATGGCCATAATTCCTAGTACGCTGGAGGCTGGTCCAGTAAAAATTGCCTCCACCGGATAATTTCTTGCAACCCCTAGTGGTAAAGTGCCACCATCTGCTTTCAATATATATACAGGAGTACGAATGTCCCGCTTTGTCAGTGCTGACTCTACAGCAGTAGCAAAGCGGTTAAAATGTCGCCATACCGCGGCATTATAATAAGCAGAATTAGTGCGTCGTAAAAAGTTAAGAGCGCCTGCCACCCCTGAACCCATCGTAATATGATCTGGACTGGCCTGTTCCTGTAACCACTTCACTACCGCCAGTTCCAAAGAAGGATTACGCACCGAGAATTTTCCCGAAACTGCAAATACGGCCCTCTCGTCAAACTGCCGAAGGGCTGCTCGCACTTCGGCAAGACTAGGCTCCGCCATCACTTGCCCTCGATGATCAATATATCCTGATAAAACATAAGGCTCCACTGGTAATGCCGCCTGAATATCCATTCCTGGCCCTGGTATGATCAATAAACCGACTTGATCAACCTTACCCTCAACCAAGGCATTCGTAACAATCGTTGTTGACAAGGCGATTCTGCTAAATTCTTTGCTGCCCATTTCTTTTATTAACTGATCAATTACTACTAAAATACCGACCAGCAAATTGTCATGAGTAGTGGGAGTCTTGGCTACGCTAACAACTTCTCCGTTGACCACAACTGCTCCATCGGTAAACGTTCCGCCGACATCAAGTCCTAAGAACATACGGTTATCCCCTCTTTTCCCGGCCGTGTACAGCACAACCAATCGCACCATTTAGTTGAGGATAAGTAGGCACAACTACTTGCACTCCAAGTTCTGCCCTAATCATCTGTCCAATTCCTTTGCCTAATGCCACACCACCAGTAAAAATTATGGTTTCACTAGCCAGAGATGTTAACATGGGTTTTATTCTTTTAAAAATTGTATAATTAACCCCTGCCCCCAGCTCCGGAACACTATAGCCTTCTACAATTCGCCCAATCAGCTCTGACTCACCAAAAATGGCACAAGTCGCTGACAACTCAACAGGATTTTCCTGATAGCCACTTAATTCTTCTAAGCTAATTCCCAGTACCGTGGCCATATTTTCTAAATAGCGCCCGGTGCTAGCCGCGCATTTATCATTGGTCGCAAAATCCACCATCCTACCCTTACGAACTTTAATGACCTTACTATCCTGTCCACCTAAATCAAGTAGTGTAAAGTCTCTAAGACCAGTTTGCCAAATGGCTCCCACTGTATGGGCCTTCAATTCTGCAATTACCGTAGCATCTTTAATATTAATGGTATTACGTCCATACCCTGTGGCAACTACACCGCTAAATTCCCCCATGCCACCTGCATTAAAATCAACAACTAACCCTTCTGGCGTAGGCTTTCCATATTTGCGGTAAAACTGCACCGTTTCAAAAATTTCAGAACTTTGCACGCCACTTTCATTCATAACTACTACTTTTACACTACGGCTGCCTAAATCAATACCACAAAACACATTTTCACCTCATCGTAACATTTCCAGGAAACTATCCATACGCAGTTTTGTACGTGCATCTAGTTTACCGGGCTTGTCCCCCTCAATCGTCAATATCGGTATATCTAGTTTTTCCCTAAAAATCATATCCTCAATCTGCCGGAAACAAAAGCTCTGCACGTAATGGACAATACCATCCAGATTACGCTTTTCAATTTCCAGCTTAATATCTTCAATGCGCCCAAATACACCATAGGGATAGGTATACAGGCGGTATTGTTCCACTAAATCATCCACTTGGTAAGGCATAGCAAACTGCCGTTGCACCTCGTTGAAAACAACTCGCGCCCCCATCTGTTCAAAATGTCCATACAAATCATTCACAATGGGTGGCACCCCAATAAAACCAAGCCTTAGATCCTCCGTATATTCCGTCTGTAGCTGAGCTTTTGCTATAAAATTATCAACATCGTTCTCAAAAGTATCAACGTCACCATTAAAATCACTACAGGATACTTGAAACAAATGATTATAAAAACCATTTACGATGTTTTCTTGCCAGGTCAACCGATCTAGTTCTGCCACCTTGCCTCTAACCTGATCTAACCGTTTTTTAACCGCCATTACACTGGGCCAATCGGTACCTAGCATGGTAATTAACTTATCCATTTGCAATTTTAAAACATCATAATCCCGATCAAAGGGATAGGCAAATGGAATGGTTTCCACTCCCGCTAGCTGTAAGGTTTCCATTAACGCATGGGTATTACTACAATCTCCTTGGGTAACCGCTAGCACCATATCAATATCACCACGATCAACCACTACAGAATAAAGCCCCTTAATCCAGCCGCATATATTACGTGGATATCCAGCATCCTCAGCTACTTCCACCAATCGATTGGCTTCTTTATCCGTAATAAAAACATTATTTAAATCCACCGGAACATGACCTGCCGCCAAAATAATTTCTACAGGTACAGTGGTGGTAATACCAATCCTAGCCATATTATCCCTCCGCAATAAACTTACAATTATAGAACAAAGAGGATAGCATGTTAGTCTATCCTCTTCTTGGTTAACCAGTTACTGGACTGACAAGGAACCGCCTTGCCCCTTTTGTTCTAACTTTGCATAATTCTTAATAATAACAATCGGCGTCCGCTGTGAGGCGTTACCAAAAGGATTGTCAATAAGAATGCGGGCCAATTCTTTCGGATCAAGCCCCTCAGAAACACCTAGCACCGCGGCCCGTTTCAAATCATTTACATCCGCTACGGCTGCCCCATAACAACCTAAACGCTGTTTGATCGCTTCCGCCACACCATTAGGATCATGAGGACCGTAAACTAGACACTTATCAAAAGGTGGCATTGTGCCCGTCACATCATCCACCAAAGCAGCTTGTGTACCTGCCAGTTGATAAAAAACTCCGTTTTTACCAATTACTTTTGCCAGCATGCCAATTATCATCGCAAACAACACACGCCACTGTCCCTCAGCATCCATTGCCGATTGCATACCATACACACTGGACAAGCTGCCCTCTTGGGGAACAAAACGACATAAAATTCTTGCTAGAAAACATATCTTCATATCTTCTGGGCGAGTGATTCGCCCTTGTGTAATCGCCACTACACTTTCGGCCACCGATACTACATCATCAGGGCCAACGTCTTCCTTAGCATACTTTGCAATCATATCCACAATATTATCTTTATCAGTTAAAATCCGCGTACGCACGGGTCTTAATTCAAGTTCCGACATCACTACCCACTCCTATTCTGCAACACTTTTTGCCTGTATGGCACTCATTATTTCACCACATGTCATAATCATGCGCGTCTTGTGAATATACCAAGGCGTACGCGCTACAATCTGATACACAATATCAATCGGCATGTCTACACAAAGTTCATGCATCTGCCCAAGGGCTTCTTTAATATCCCCGTTTTTAGCAGTGAACTTAACTGTAATTACAACTGTGCCGCCGGTGCCTTTCGTAAAAATTACGGCTTCAAAATAATTATCAGTCCGCGGTGCTGTCGTAAGTTCCATTCTAGAACTAACTTCCACGCCATCATATTGCTCACAAGGTAATAAATGACGAGGATAAGCATCCATAATCGTCCCACCTTGTGAACCTTTGTTCATAAATGGTACTTTACATGAAAAAGTCGCTGTTTTTTCGGTCAGCTCCTCAACAATAAATTTCGTTCTTTCCTCTACCTTAAACTCAAATTCAGCATCTCCCTGACGGGCAATAAATAGCCATACGGCCACTGCCACTACGACAACTATGCTCACTACTATCATTAAGAATTCCACACCAAGGCCTCCATCTCTAAGAAAAATTATTTTTTCTTCATTATTAGAGTCTGCCCCAAACGCCCGATCAGCATTCTAAAACATCCTCTTTGCATTATAATTATGTATTTTTTTAGCACGCCCTATTATACCAAATTTTTGCTGATAGGGCTATACAACTTTAAGATATTTGCCAAAAATGTCTAACCCTGCAACTTTACTAATTCAAAATCAACTTGTGTTGTATCTAGCATATAGCTGGCCATTTTTCTTGCGCGCCCAATATCTTTGGAAAAACATAGCTGTATTTTACCACTCTGCTGAGTGGATAGCGCCCCTTGTTGTTGCAAAATATGATAAGCCTCAAGGGCTGTTTCTCGTGCAGGGTCAATGATAGTCACATCCTTTCCCACCACACTTTCAATTTGCTGGCTAACAAACGGATAGTGAGTACAACCTAGAATTAACGCATCTACGCCCGCTCGTTTCATGGGCAATAAATATTCTGCTAATGCATTCTCTATTTCCGCCCCCGCAAGTTGTTCCCCTTCAATCATTGGTACTAGTTTGGGGCAAGCCTGAGGATAAACTACAATATTTTCATCTTTCAGCAAAGCAGCCTTTGCATGTTTTTGGCTAGCAATCGTAGCCTGGGTCGCAATTACCCCGACCTTCCTACTCTGACTAACACGCAAGGCCACATCTACTCCCATATTTACGCCAACCACTGTAAAAGGGTACTGCTTCCTTGCTATTTCAAGACCAAGGGCTGTCATGGTATTACAGGCGATGACTGCCATCTTTACTTGTTTTTCTGCAAAAAAAACTAATATCTCATGCATGAATTCAATAATCTGTTGGATCGGCCTTGGTCCGTAGGGCATTCGCGCCGTATCACCAAAATAAATAAATTCTTCCTCTGGCATCAGATCGACCAATTCCTTTACAACCGTCAAGCCACCAATTCCTGAATCAAAGACACCAATCGGTGCATTATTATTCAAATGCTTGTACCCCCCCTGAAAACTCCCTAGCAAACGTTACTATACCATATCCTTTGCCAATTTATCATAATACTTACTAGCTAAACGAATTATTTTACCCTCACGATCCGTAAACACATTTTGCGTGCGCCCAGTAGCAAGCAGTAGGCCATCTACTTCCCTCATTACTTTATAGGTAAATACCATTTTAACTGGCGATATTTTTTCTAATGTTGCTTCAATGATAATATAATCATCAAACTTAGCTGAAGCTTGATAGTGACAGTCAACATCAGTAATCGGAAAAACAATGCCATCAGCCAATATTTCCGTTAAAAATACACCTGCCTGCCTTAAATATTCTACCCGCCCCATTTCAAACCAACGAAAATAATTGGAGTGATGCACCACGCCCATCATATCCGTCTCCACAAAGCGAACTTTCTCCCTGACTATTATCATACTCCCCATCCTCACTTATTAGTTTTGCTATATACATCCCACTATATCTTTTACATGGCAACCGTCAGGGCCAGCACAACCCTACATTGGAAGCAAGCCATGCCCGTTTTCCACTCCTAGCAGACAAACAATATGTAGGTAATTTTCTTAGTGTGTTGTATCCATTTTTACCTATTCTTTAAAAATATTTCAACAATTTGGGGATCAAATTGAGTGCCCGCACAACGTTTAATTTCTGCTAATGCCTCGACCGTAGGCATTCCCTTACGATATGGTCGGTCGGATATCATCGCCTGAAAACTATCTGCCACAGCAATGATTCGTGCACCAAGAGGAATATTGATACCAGCGAGGGGCTGTGAGTATCCGTTACCATCCCACCGGCAATGGCGATGCATCACAATTTCTGCAATGTCCTGCAAAGAAGGATAAAAAATGAACACACCATCACAATTATTATAGATTGGTAGATAATTTTATGCATAAATTCATTTAATTGCTTAATTAGGGTCTCTGAATTAATATCGATCCCCACAATCCCCACTACATATGAGCAACACTTTGCGGGTCCGGGTCAGCATCAACAATAAAACTGTATTGTCCAGACTTGTCAGTCTTACGCAAGGTATAAATATCCTTAATATCAGGAGTTGCACTGATTATCTTGCTTAATGTTTTTCGAATAGTTAGGTATGGCGGCAAATTTCCCTGTTTTAGAGAAGTAATTTGTTCAAGAGCATCGCCATCTACCTGCAATGACGCTACCGCCACGACATTCCTCAACTCTCGATCCAACGTCTGTATATGATCCGTTCGCATATGATTGTATATTGTTGTCTGCTAAAAACGAAAGATAAGATGTCACTAGCCATTTCCTGTACAACAGTTCATTCGTTATATATAGCAAAATATATAGCAAAAAAAGTTTGCATTTCTGCAAACCATTTATTTCATTATGGTGCGCCCGGCAGGAATCGAACCTACGCACATGGCTTCGGAGGCCAATGCTCTATCCCCTGAGCTACGGGCGCAGTTTATTGACCATAGCCACGAATAATATTATACCATACAATGAATAGTATGTCTAATTTTTTATACAGGTTTTACATTCTCGTTGCAATGAGGACATACTATCAACTCTTCCTCAATATCCTTACCGCAATTAGAACATATAACCGTTTGTTCCACGACCGACGCCTCAATATCGATGATACCATCATCTTCTCGATGCTGCTCTACATTCCCCTTGCGCCCAAACAAAAAATAGAGGGGTACGCCCACAATAGTTGAACCTGCAACTGCCCATAGCAAAGCGATTACTGCATTATGCCCGCGCTGTCTGCTATCAATATATATATAATATGCCGCTAATCCCCTTAGTACCATCATGATTATTGCCATAGAAATACCACCTTTAGTAATTATAACTAAATTATAACATTATCTACTCAAATCCGTCTAGCTAAAGCTAGCTTTTATGGCTACAAAAAAATCGAATCGGATCGTTTAGAAAATAAAACAACAACAGCTACTCTAATAAATAGGGTAGCTGTTGTTGTTTATATGCTATATCGTAGTTGAATGAAAATTAATAAGTGGTATCAAATGAATAATTTTTTCCAGAGTTGTTGTCCCAGTGATTGGCATTGTCTTTAAAACAAACATTTAACGTATCGGCATAGCTCACAGGAACTGCAACCTCAAAACCAGTCTTTGATCTAGACATTTTATAGTCATGGACATCCTTCCATCTCTGACCAAAGCCAACCCGAGCATACACATCTGACGCGCCATCTTTAGCAAGCAATCCATTATAGAATACTTGGGCGGTTCCATTAGCCCTAGGCACTTGTGGACTTAAAGCAACACCATTGGCTCCGTATTCATCATTGACTGATTTCATTAATAAATTCCCCCTTTCTTATTATGAAATTATTTTATCCATTCTGCTAATAAAAATTCATTTCTTACTGACAATTTAGCAATATCCATTTACATTATACTTTTCCTAAATTTTAAATTTTTTCAATCTAAGCGCATTCATTACTACTGAAACTGAGCTAAAAGCCATGGCGCCCCCAGCAATGATTGGTGACAAATACCCCGCAGCCGCAATGGGCACACCAAGTAAATTATACACGAGGGACCAAAATAGATTTTGTTTAATATTACGCATAGTCGCCTTACTTAGTTTTATAGCGGTAACAATACCACGAAGATCACCATGAAGTAGCGTAATATCCGCTACTTCAATGGCAACATCGGAACCTGCACTGATGGCAAATGCCACATCAGCAGCAGCTAAGGCTGGCGCATCATTAATACCATCACCCGCTACGGCTACTACTTGACCAATTTTCTTAAGTTCTTCGACTTTTTGTTGCTTGCCTGCAGGCAACACTTCCGCCAGCACATGAGTAATGCCAACCTGTCTAGCGATATTACGAGCTACCCGTTCATTGTCACCAGTAACCATCCACACCTCAATACCTAATTTTTTAAGTTCTGTGACAGCCTGGGCAGAATGTTTTTTTATCGTATCCGCTACAACGACTAGACCGATCATATTATGTTCCATCGCCATGAACATGACGGTTTTCCCTTGTTCTTCTAACGCTACAACCTGCGTAAGACAATCATCAATCAGTACCTTATTATCCCGCATTAATTTACGGGTCCCAACCAATACCTTTTTACCAGCAAGTAGTACTTCTACCCCATATCCTGGAATCGCTAAAAAACTGTCTGGATCAGCCGCTTTTACTCCTTGGTCCTGACCATATTTCATGATTGCGCGGGCTAAAGGATGCTCCGATTTTTTTTCTGCTCCCATGGCTATTCCCAACAGTTCCGTCAGTGAGAAGTTGGTCAAAGAAATAATCTCTGTCACCTCAGGTTCACCTTTCGTGATGGTACCCGTTTTATCTAAGACAATCGCTGTTAACCGCTGGGCATTTTCCAAGTGCTCTGCACCTTTAATAAGAATGCCATTCTCTGCACCTTTTCCTGTACCTACCATGATCGAAGTGGGGGTTGCCAACCCTAAAGCACAAGGACAAGCGATCACCATTACCGCGGTAAAATTGATCAAAGCCCGCGAAAAATTACCGACATCAAGAATAAAGTACCAACTGAAAAAAGTTATCAGGGCAATACCAACTATGGCCGGCACAAAGTATCCTGAAACTACATCGGCAAAACGTTGGATGGGCGCTTTAGAACCTTGAGCAGTTTCTACAATGCGAACAATTTGGGCCAAAGCCGTGTCTTTTCCTACCTTACTAGCTTTGAATTGAAAAGAACCAAATTTATTAATGGTAGCACCAACAACCGTATCACCGATTTTTTTATCAATAGGAATACTTTCCCCTGTCAACATGGATTCATCAACGGTAGAAGTCCCCGCAACAATAATCCCATCCACAGGAATTTTTTCACCAGGTTTCACCAAAACATCATCACCAACCAGCACTCGTTCAATGGGGACATCCACCTCTAGCCCTTTCCGTATGATACAAGCCGTTTTAGCCTGTAACCCCATAAGTGCTTGTATCGCCTGTGAAGTTTGCCCCTTGGCTCTAGCCTCAAGTAACTTACCCAAAAGAATTAATGTAATAAGTAGGGCCGACGTTTCAAAGTATAACTCATGAACCCCCATCAACACATTGGTCACACTATAAAAATAAGCCGCCGAAGTTCCAAGGGCAACGAGCACATCCATATTTGCGCTACCATTGCGTAGTGCAGTATAAGCGCCCCGATAAAATTGCCAACCCACTACAAATTGCACTGGTGTAGCTAACAGTAACTGCCAATAAGGATTATTCAAAAACTTCCCCACCGGCCACATTACGTTCAAAGAGTGCATCAACATGGCCACTAACAAAGGAAAGGAAAAAATAACCGATAGTAGCAATAGAAAACTTTTTTTCTTAATTGGGCTATCTAGTTTCCCCACTTCTTGGCCTAACTGTTGCTGATCCGCTATATTATCAGCATGATAGCCCAATTTTTCCACAATCTCCTGAATTTGCTGGATAGTAAGTTCAAAGGGATTATATTCTACCGTAGCCTTTTCTACAGCAAAATTCACAACCGCATGATAGATCCCTGGTGAGGATTGTAATTCTTTTTCCACACGATTGGCACAAGAAGCACAACTCATACCACCAATTTTAAACTCAATCTTATCTTTGATAATTTCATAACCAAGACCTTCCACCTGCTCAACTAATTGTTGTACACTGATTCGCTTAGGATCATAAGTAACCGTAGCTTTTTCAGAGGCAAAGTTTACGCTTGCCGTAGCTACCCCTACTACCTTCCCTAAACTCTGTTCAATGCGATTAGCGCAGCTTGCGCAAGACATTCCACGAATTGATAAGATATCGGACTGCAATTCGATACCTGCATTATCTATCATCATTCTCACACCCTATATCTGTATTATTTATCATTATTATTTGGTAAGCTGTTTAAAAACATCCATTAATTCTTCAATACTTTCCTCGGCGCGATTTTCTTTAATGGCTGTGACTACACAACTTTTAGCATGACTTTCTAATATAATCAGTGACACACGATTGAGAGCCGCACGAGCAGCCAATATTTGTTGCACTACATCAATACAGTAACGCCCTTCATCTAACATTTTGTCAATCCCATTTATCTGACCAGCCACTTTTTTTAGCCGTAATTTTAAGTCTGCCTTTTCTTTATCTTTTAGCATTCAATCACCTTCTCTATTTACTATACCCCTGTAGGGTATAGTAAGAGTATATACCTCGATCTTTATTCAGTCAACATTAAACTCGCGCAAAAATTCCAAATTCAACAAATATATTTTCCTATAATTTTACATATCCCTAAAAAGTATATTTAATGGTATACTTTTGAAATTCCCTTCAATTTACATTTTTTTCAACAAATTTTACTATTTAATTACTTTTATATCCAGTATACGTCATACTTTTCTTGTGTTTCTGTCATACTTTTGTCACACTTTTATCATACTTCTGTCATATTCGTATGCTACAATCAGTACATAAATTGATCAACACAACATAGAAATCATTTCACAATAAATTTTTTCTATCAGTCGATCATTTATATAAAAATCACTTCAAAATTATTAGGGGGACTTATTTATGAAAAAGAAAATTTTAACTCTTATGGTAGGAACAATGTTAGCAGCAAGTATTGGAGCTGCATCCGCTGCTCCACTTACAACTTTAGATGATGGTCAAACCAATATCGGTTACGATCATTACAGCTTAAGCCAGAATACTAGTAATGATAGTTTCTATCTTGAGCATGGTTTTTCCAATAAAGCGATTGTTGGTTATGAAAACAACGGCTATGGCTATGGTAGTCACGAGACTGATGTCTATCTTCACTACAAATTAGATCCTAACTTTCGTCTAATTGTTGGTGACAGAAGCTATAATGGGGATTATGATAAAATGTTCTATGGCATAGGTGCTACAACTAACTTAGCTCCTAAACTTGATGGTTATGCATCGGTTACCACCAATAGCATTTCTACCGATTGGCAAGTAGGGGCAGTCTATAAAATGAACGAGCAAGCTTCCCTACATGTTGGTTATAAATCATCCAACAACAACAATGATTCTTCAGACACACTCGATGGCCTTGGTTTCGGCATCAACTATAAATTTTAATATTACATAAATTTATAGTAACTTTTATAGTAATGTGCACAAGCAAACACTGCTCATCGAAAAATTCGGTAAGCAGTGTTTGTTTTGCAATTTAACACTCTATATCATTGCTTTTTTGTATAAGCTTTACTATAATGGTATTGTTAACCCCGTTTCAACATCTGGTTAACAATACCATTAAGGAGGCCCCTATGTCTCTCTTTTTAATTCATGGTTGGGCAACAAATGCTACTATTTGGCCAGAGTGGCTGGCAACAGGTAATGCCTACTGTTATCAATCACCACAATACCCAAATTATTCACAATTAGTTGCAAGTTTCATTGCCTATTATAACCAACAGGGTCAGCCCCTCACTGTTGTCGGCTGGTCTTTAGGAGGAATGTTAGCATTACAACTAGCGGTGGAACATCCAGAGAAAATCAACAACCTTATTTTACTCTCATCAACTCCACGTTTTACATTGTGTGATCATTATACAGCCGGTTTGGCACCAAGTGTTGTAAGAAATCTTGCACGAAAACTAGCTAAAAACAAATGGCAAACTCAACTTGACTTTTTTCAACTCATGTTTACCGGCAATGAACATTCTAGTTGGAAAACCTTCACCTCACACCTAGCCCCCTTATTGGAAAATATCAGCACACCTACCTTGCAATCCGGTCTTCAATATTTATTAGAAACAGATTTGCGCTCACTCTTACCTTCCATACAAATACCCTGCCACATTTTACACGGTACAGAAGATATCATCTGTCCAGTGGGTGCGGGGCAATATTTAGCAAGTATGCTACCAAATTCTATCATAACCTTGGTACCTGGTGCCGGCCATGTTCCTTTTTATACCCAAAGTGAATACTGCAAATCCCAGCTATCAAACAGTATCAATCCA